>Ga0210241_100005_pt1 | contig 241865 bp, 221 predicted proteins | sample ChrtobMetP5a_8mM_FD_155488 | JGI IMG/M metagenome (GOLD analysis project Ga0210241, IMG submission 155488) | Chrysochromulina tobin associated microbial communities from unialgal haptophyte culture, Seattle, Washington, United States - P5a_8mM | ecosystem: Host-associated > Algae > Haptophytes...
CGCCGGCCTCTTGTTCCTTCAGCATCCCAATAATCTGTTCTTCCGTAAACCGTGATCGTCGCATCGTCCGTCTCCTTCAACGGACTCTACCCAAATCTGGAGGAAATTAAGGGTCTCAGGTCAAAGCGTTTAGAAAATTCATGAGGGACGCCACGGCCTTTAGCGGTTCAGTGTCTCGAGGTGGCGACTTCACATTCCAATTTGCCCCATCCGAAGCGATCACCGATGGCAAGAATGGCGTGGTGGCTATTGCAGTGCCAACGCGCGCCGCAAGCCTCGATACGGCATTTAGAACAGCTGCCGAAGGCTTGATGGCAGGAAAAGAAACAACCCCGCTTTCCACAGCCCAGTTAGTTGCGGCGCTCGATGGTTCAGGGGCGTGGACGGTGGCGATGGATTTCTACCCACCTGATGAATGATGCTCAAAATCAGGCTCCGGTACTGGAAACCTCATCATAGGCTTTGCGGAACGCCTTCGCGAATACGTCAAGGAAGGCCTCATCGGATGTTCCGGCAAGGGCTTCCCACTCCTTCTCGTAGGCCTCGTAGAGCTGCGCTTTTCTTTGCCCGGGTAATATAGATCCGAGAAGCCCCTTAGACCCCGCCCGTTTCTCAATGGCGTCGGGACCAAAGCGCGCTACTGTTGCGCGAACAGCTTCGCGCATGCCGAGCATCATAGCGATCTGATGGGCCTGAAGGTCGGTGAACGCCTCCTGAACAGCGGCTCCACCTTCGAGATACCCCACCCCGATTGGCTTGATCAACGCCTGCGCAGCTTGCACACCTTGCAGAAACTTCAGCGGGTTTTTTGCATATACCGTCGAGCGAACACCAAGCTCATGCTTAGCCCGTGCCCTTGCTTCCATCATCCGAACAAGACCCTCGACCAAAGCGCGATACCGGGCGCCGGCCGCCGCCAAAGCTGCCTCTGGCGGCAAGTTTCCAAAGGCGTCAGCCGACAAACCTGCACCCTGTAAGAATGCAGATAGCGCTTCGCTGGAGGACACTTCGGGTGCGTTAACCACCTCACGTGCCCTATCTTTTGGCGGTTCAACAAAGGCGAGGTGGGGTGTGGTAGGTTCAATTGGTTCTGAATTTTCGCTTTCCGTTGGTTCATCGCCACCGAGTTCAACGGCCGCGGCAATGATTTGAGCATCGCTTTGAGTCTCATGGTCATCGCGCGCATCAAAATCAGGTGAACCAACAAAATCGTTGGGCTGGGGCGCTGCCGCCAAAGTAGCTCGATCTATCGCCTCAGAAGGTATGGTTGGAACCATCCAAGCCGGTGTTGATGGGGTTGATTTGGCCTGCTCTTCAGTGGCTCCCCATCCTGCGTTTGTTGTATCCGGTGCGCTAGGCGTTGGCACTGCCCATGCTGGAGCCGAGGGTGCTGCCGGAGCCACATCACTTGTCGGCATCGGTACAGTCGGCACTCCCCAACTCGGCACAGCCGAGGGGGCAGCTACCACCGGCTCGATAGGCGCGCCCCAAGGCGGACCGCCAGCGCCGGTTTCTGCCCCGAAAAGCTTACCCCAAACATCGCCACCATCGGGAGCCGGTGGTGCAGTAAATGAACCAAGCATCGCGCCGCCGGATTGAAACACGGGCTTTGGCGGTTCGCGACCGAAAGACTTGAGATCAGCAGCCGGAGCTATTTCATGAGGGTTTGCGATCGGGGTCGACCAACCTCCCCATGCCTGCCCACCGCCCGCCGCGCCCTGTTGGCCATTGCCGTATCCTGACTGAACGGATGGCTCTGGCCCTTCAACAACCACGATGTCGTAGGGCCCAACGATGATCCGATCACCGCGAACCAACAGATGCTCGCGTGGCGCCAAGCGTTGATAGTCACCGTTCACGAACAGGCCGTTCCGGCTGACATCTTGTAGGAAATAAGTCCCGTCTCGATACTCAACGAGACCATGCTCAGCAGAAACAGTGCGTTGCGGGTCCGGCAAGCGCCAATCGGCCCTACCTCCATCATCGCGCCCGATCATCAGGCGGTGGCGTTCGATACGAAACTCTGATGGTTCACCATTGGCAAGTGTGCCTTGGGCATTCTCAATACGTAGAACCAGCGTCACGAAGCCTTTACCTCATTACCTTCAGCCATCGATTTTGCCCATGCCAGATAGCGTTGGAGACGCATAGGGCCCTCAATGTGTCCGCCACTGCCAATCGCCAACATAGCGGCAGCATAGGTAGCTTTGCCGAAAAGGCCTCGCGGTGCTGGCACTGGAGGAAGCCCCTCAGGGGCAATGCTGCCGCCCGACCAAAAGACAGAGAGTGCAGCAAAGCTTGCTGCGGACCGAAAACCAAGGGTCTCGGCAATGTCAAATGCCGCGCGCCGACGCTTTTCGCTTGGATTGGCGACCCATGCCTCAGCCGCTTCCAGCGCCTTTAGGAAGCGCTGCTCCAAATGGGACACTTCCCGAGCACAGTAACAAGCCATGGTCGCGGCCTCGAGTGCTGGCAGTGCATGAATGGTGAATTTGAGTGAGTCTTCAAGCAGCCCAGCGCCAAAAAGGGCTGCGGCGTATTCCTGTGGCGGCATAACCACCGGGGTTTCGTTGGCGGCTTCCATTTCGGCAAGCGCCAAGATTTGGCCCGCCTCCGTCCAGCGGCTTGCTTTCCAGGGCTTTAGCGTTGTTGCGCTCAATGACTGGTGCGAGAGGGTTTGAGGTTCGGCCATCAGTTGATCTTCACCAAACCGCCCTTGAGGATGAGAAGTCCGTCACCTTCTATCTTCGTCATAGGCGACTTAGCATCCAGCGTTCCGTCTGCTTGGATCTTAATACTAGGCGACTTAATCGTAATACTTGAGGGCGTAATTTCGATTGTTGATGCCCCAACTTCGAGCTTAATCGACTGACCGGCTTTGTGATGGCTCTTGCCAGTTGTCACCTCTGTTTTCTGGTTTCCAGACTTAACCGTTATCTCTTGATTGCCTTGAGATATCTCTGTCTTCTGGTTTCCTTGTTTGACGGTAATATCTTGATTTCCCTGTGAAACCTCATAGATCTCATTGCCTTCCTCAACAGTTACTGTCCTATTTTTTTTGATCTTTATTGTTTGATTTTCGATAACAACGGTATCCATATTTTTACCGGCGAACTGATAGAACTGTTCTTTATCTTTCGTGTCATCAAACCTAAGTTCATTATCGACGTTACCCAGGCTTCGCGAACGGATCGAAAACTTCCACTTCTCGGCGGGCAATGTGTAGGCGTGACTATTGTCACCATTGTAGACTCTGCCCGTAATTATTGGGCGGTCAGGGTCTCCATCGAGGAACTCAACAATGACTTCTTGATCAACACGCGGGAGAGCAACTGCGCCGAACCCAGCACCAGCCCACATCTGTGAAACGCGAACCCAACAGCTACAGGTGTCGTCTGCTTTGCCAAGGCGATCCCAATGAAATTTTACCTTCACCCGGCCGAACTTGTCAGTGTGAACTTCCAGCGGGTCCTTCTTGGGGCCCACGACTGTGGCCGTTTGCGGCCCAAAAACCATAGCACGTGGGGTCTTTGCCTGGGGCCTGAAGGGTATGTCCTTTGGGATCGTTGTGATCTGGCAGGTTAAACTGGGCGACTGCGAACTGGTCTGCACAGCAGGCACGGAGAACCCATAACTGACAGAAACCGTCAAATACTCAATATTGAACGCCGATTCTGGATGGTCTTGAACCTTGAAAGTTTGACCCGCTGCCAAGCCATAGCTTCGACCCTCAAAAAAGGTTCTTAGCCGTTCGGCACGAAGGGCTTGCAAGCGTACTAAACTATAGCGTTCTGCTGTGCTTCGTTCATTGCCGAGTTTTCCGGCTTCGCTGTCAGCTGCTGCATCCCAACTAAATTTTCCGGGATAATCATAGAATTCGCCCTTATCACTTTCGGGCGCGCTAGGGTCTGATTTCTCGACCAATTGGTTCTTTTTGGGATTTTGAAAGCTGAAATCAGTCAAACTAACTTTTTTCGTGGCGACGCTCGCACGACGGGTCGCCCTCCAGATCGTTTCTGACGTCCCTTCCGGCTGGGCTACCGAGGTCGTCTCATCGTAGCGGATGCTTGTTGTTGGAGCCGGGTTGGTTTGACTATTGGCGTCGCACAAAAATATTTTTTCCACGCCGCTTTGTTGGTGTTCAAAGAAGTAGAATACACCTTCTTGTTCCATCAAACGCGAAATGAAATCGAAGTCTGTTTCATCATATTGTGTGCAATAAATTAGCGGCTGATAGGTTTGGCTCGCCAAAACACGGACATCCAGGCCGCCATTTGTCAGGACCTCTTTAATGATCTCAATCGCTGTTTTGTCCTGAAAGATGCGGCAATTTCTCCGCTGCTTTAACAGCGATAAGTTCGACCGAATTGTGAATTCATATATCCCGACCAGCTTTGTGCGATCATCGGGTGATGGCATCGTGCCAACGAAAGCAATATCGGTGAGCACGCCGCCAAAAAAGCGCCCGCTCGGCGACTCACCAAGGCGTATAGAGGCGCGCGTGCCTAGCATTTCGCTGAGATCGTAATGCACTTCTAAGCCAAACGCGCGGGCCGTCGCCACGTAGGGCTCCGAAATTCGTTCGGTAACCGCTGCATCCAACAACAAGAATGTGTCGGGATGCTTGTGGATGTTGATCGCCGCAAAGCGGTTCTGCGCCGCGCTGGCAACATCTACAGGCATCAATGCGTCCCCGAATAAATCAGAACTCCAGTGTATCGCATTCTTTGCCTAAGCGCACGGACTAAAAAACTTTCGGCTCCCTAATACTCGTTGCGCTCCCTTTGCGGCAGGGTTACACCATTGCCATATAGCGAGGTAAGAGATGCAACGGGTTCAACGCCTTCTAACCATTTCCGTATTGCTAGCTGTTTCAGGCTTTAGTGTTCCTGCGTGGGCACAAGCCTCGCCAGACTATAATGCCGATGCAATCCGTGAGCGCCTGTCGGGCGTGACCAATCCAGTTGCGCCTCCAACGCAAACAGCGCCATCGCCGACACCGTCAACCGATCCAGCATGCGCTACGTTTGAAGCTCAAATGAATGATCCAAAGTGCTTTGCGCCAGCTGCGGGCGGGGAAAGACAGCTCTTTATTTATCGAGGCGGTGCAAAACCGCCTGCGGCGGCACCCGCGATGAAGCGCCCTACTGCGTCACTGCCTTCGCAATCTGCACGGCCATCAGCGAGGCCTACCGCCCCGGCTCGTTCAAGTCGGCGCCCGGCTGCCGGAGCAGCGGCTGCCCCTGTGGTTGCAGTTGATTCGGCTGCAGCCGCATCGTGCGTCGATCAGGTCGCCGATCAGGCTTTGGGATTGAACCTTTGCGTGACTTTTGCGCTGGGGTCAGCTGAATTGACGCCAAAGGCTAAAGCCAATCTCGATCAATTTGCCGCCGCGATTGGCGGAGGTGAGTTCACAACGCTGAAGTTTGCGATCGAAGGACACGCCGACGCGTCAGGATCAGATCCGAAGAATCGCGAACTATCGGCACAACGCGCTGAGTCGGTCACAAACTACATGGTGTCTAAGGGTGTTGCGCGTGATCGCCTTACGTTTGCAGGCTTTGGCTCTGAGCGTCCCGTAACGGGTCAGGCGCCAACGGCCGCCGTAAATCGGCGCGTGGAAGCTCGGCTAGTTCGATAAAAATAACGATGCCTCGTTTGGGGTAGCAAGAAGCGTTTGGGTTAGGGGGAAGACTATGAGGGCAGCTGTCCGTCGTCGGGCGTGGCTCGCATCGATCGCTGTGGCGACGGTGCTCGGGCCTGGCGCAGCGTTCGCGCAAACAGCGCCACAGCTTCCGCCGCAACCCTTGCCAAGCGGCGGCCCGGCGACCTTGACGCAACCGTCGGGGCGTACCGAAGCCGTTCCGGCCACGCCTGAGACCCTTCTGACGACATGCCCATTTGCTGGGCAAGGATTGATGGTTTCGCCATCGAGCGTAACAGTAAAAGGGGCGACTGTTGTATCGGCTGAGGAGATAAACGCCGCAGTCGCCGACCTGATGGGTTCAAATCAGGATCTGTCTGTCGTCTGTCAATTGAGAGACCGTGTCGCTGCGCTCTACAACAAAAAGGGCTACCGCTTAACGCGCGTTGAGTTGCCAGCCCAAAGGATCACCGGCGGGGCAATTGAACTTCAAGCAATCGAAGGGGTCATTTCAAGCCTTACGGTCTTGAATGCAGAGAAAGCAGGGCCATCCGCACAGTTGGTTGAAAAATACTTGCGGCGGGCTCTCACGGGGCAACCGCTTTATTGGCCTGATTTGGAGCGGGCGATTTTGCTCGCCCGGGACGTTCCCGGCGTAGTGACAGACATAAAACTTCGGCGCTCATCATCTGGGCCCGGCGCTGTGGAACTGGTGGCCGATTTTGCGCCACGGGAAACGTTCTCGGGGTTGGTATCCTACCAAGATTTAGGTGCCGAGGATCTTGGCCGTTACGCTGGGTTGCTTCGACTAGACGCTAACTCTCTGACGCCCTTTGGCGACCAAACAAGTTTGGTTGTTTTGGGCTCCCCTACTGGTGAGCAATATGTTGTGCAGCTTTTGGAGGAGATAAGGCTCGGTTCTTCCGGGCTCGTTTTGACCGGGGACGTTTCCGTTTCAAAAAGTATCCCGACGGGCGACATTAGTGCCTTAGGTGTTGAGGGCTCAGCAACAATCGCAAGGGTGGGATTGCGTTACCCAATTGAGCGAACGCGGTCTCGTTCAATCACCCTTACGGCTGGGTTCGAGCTCATCGATCAAGAAAACAAACTGAAGATATTTGAAGGATTTGGCGATAACGCTGATGTTCTTTCCGATGACAGCCTTCGTGTCTTTACACTCGGTTCTGACATACGCTGGCGTCCAGACGCTAGTGAAGGGCAGCCGCCTTCGGGTTTGGATGTAAGGGCGTCATTAGATCTACGGCGGGGTGTTGCGGGGTTGGGGGCTACCGAGCTGGGCTCAATCTTTAGCTCTCGTTTCGAGGGCGATCCTGAGTTCTTTACAGTGCGCGCCGGTGCTTCGGCCCGATGGACGTTTGGTGGGCGGCCTGTCGGCTATTTGGATCCTGGCGGCCCATGGATTGAAGCGCGAGTGAGCGCGCAATGGGCTGATCGACCACTCTTGGCCTTCGAAGAGTATCAGGTCGGCAATTACACCATTGGTCGGGGGTATTACCCCGGTATTGCGAGCGGCGAGAATGCTATTGGCGGCCAAATTGAAGCCGGCTGGCCCGTCCTAAAGGGATTTCTGGGTCAGAACGCGGCAGGTCAACAGACCTATGCCGAGCCCTATGTTTTCTTCGATGCGGCAAACGTCAAGAATACCGACTTATTCGGCTATGTTAGTGATGTCCGCTCAATTGGAATTGGTGTGCGTATGCGCCTGCCCTGGGAGCTGACGCTGGATTTTGCCATTGCAAAGCCGCTGACTGAACCGTTTCCGGGGGCAGAGACGCCCGATGCCCGCTTCATCGGCACTATCTCTCGCCCATTCAACTTACCCTTCCGGTGAGAAAAACTATGACCAATATCAATCCTTTTGCTCTTCGAGTTGGAACTGAAGCTGCAAGGCGTCGCTTGGGATTGATGCGTGGTAGCGGTAGTACCGCCTTAATGGCGTCCGCTCTCGCTGCAGCGAGCAGTGGAGCAATGGCTCAAGCGCTACCGAACGGTCCGACCAATACCACAAACGTTTTCGCGAACTTAACAACACGTTCGACGATGACGCTTACGCAAACAGCGAAACGAGCTTATGCTGAGTGGAGTAGCTTCAACATTGGTGCTGGAAATACGGTCAGTGTATTGCAAGGCGGAAAGGACTACATCCTTGTCAACCGTGTGATTGGCACATCGGCCTCATTCCTAAATGGAAATCTCAACGCTGTTGGAAACGTTTGGGTTCTGAATAGTAACGGCATTACTGTTGGACCGAACGCGCGCTTTGATGTTGGTGGCTTAATGCTATCGACGGCGAGCACAATTCGCAGACGTAGCCCAATTTCCGAAACCAACTCTCAGGCGTTTTTCCAAGACGTTACGGAATCGACGGCTTGGAACTTCTCGGGGGCTCCGAGCAATTCAAGTATAGATGTTCAGGCTGGGTCCGAGATCATTGCCCGTGGTGGGGTCGTTGTGTTTGCTGCGCCCAGCGTCAGCCTCGGTGGGACAATCAGCCAGGCCGCCGGAGCGTCGCGCACTGAGGTGCTTGCGCTTGGCGCAACAAACTTTGATCTAAGTTTAGGCTTTGATTCAACGCCATCGTTTGTTCTGAATGACGTCACCATTCTTGGCGGTACTAGCATCAGCAACGCCGTGAGCACGTCCGGCTCAATTACAGCGTCCCGCGTGGTTTTGGCGGCCGGCGCAACCAGCGCACAGGGGCCCGGCGCGCTTCTAAGCATCGGCGGCACTGTGACAGCCACGAGCGCGGTAGCAGATGGGGCCGATATCTATTTGTACTCGAACTTGGATCAGGCGGCTGGTCAGGCGCAAAGCAATTCGGGCGATGCGGGGAGTGTGCTCAGTGGAGGCGCTGTTGCGACCACCAATTCTAGCGGCAATGGCGCAGATATTGACGCCTCAGCTGCCACTTTCAACGTAGCGACCGATGGCGACTTTCACGCGGTAGGAAGTTCCGAAAGCGACATTGATGTTGGAATTGTCACAACAAGCGGTTCAGGCAAGGTCACTTTGCTGGGCGGCGGTCTCACGTTTGGCCAGCTCTTTTCGGGTGGGGACGTAAACCTGAAAGGACGGACGATTAGTGGAAACACCATTACTGGCTCGTCAGACATAATATTGGAAGCAACCGCTGGAGGCATATTCACGAACAGCCTTGCAGCGTCGGGTGATCTTTCCTTGAAGGGCGAGAGTATCGAAGTCTTTGGCTCTTTGTCAGGTAGAGACATCGCGCTCCAGACAACAAGCGGCAACATACAGATTTATGATGCAATTTCGGCGTCCGACGACATTGTAGTGCGTGCAAGCGGCCGGTTTACGGCCTTCAGTTCGATCAACTCAGGTGCCTCACGTCAGAGCGCTCCGGGCGACTCTAGCGGTGTGGCTGATAGGCTCCTTGGCAGCACGGCAGCTGGAAATGACATCGATATCCAAGCCGACGGTGTGATTCTTGGGGGTGCAATCAACGCCACTAGCTCCGGCAGTGGTGGCTCTCCATCGGATATAAAGATCGATGCTGGAACCGGTGTTGCCAATTTCTTCTATGGCGGTTCGCTTTTCGCGACAGGCACCATCAGTGTAATAGCATCTGAAATTCTAAGCTATTCAGACCTCTCACTTACGACGAATGGCGCGGCAACGACCAGCGACATCATCCTTTCAGCGCCAATCAGGACAGGCGGTTCCGTCACCATCAATGCGACCGGAAATGTGGAAACTGGTGCCATTTCTTCAGGTGTCTACTTCCCGCCGACGGAAGCTGCACGAAACGTCGGCGCAGGTTCACCAGCTTCTTCTGGTTTGACCACCGACATTACTATTTCGGGATTATCGGTTAGCGTCGGCGCTCTCCTTGCGCGCGACGTGAGCTTGACAGCAATTTCTGGGCTTTTGGACCTAACGGGCTCCATCGACGCTGGGCGAGACATCCTTCTCTATGGCAGCAACGCCTCTGGTATCGCGGTATCGTCGGGTGTTTTCATAGATGCCGGTCGAGACGTCTTTATCGACGCGGGAACTGGACCCGGTCTCGTTGGCGCTCAAGATGTGAATGTTGTTGCCGATACTGGCTCAATAGAAATCATTGGCGAGGCATCTGCAGATCGCGATATTTATCTTGATGCGCTTGGCGACATCACTACAGAACGGTTGACGACAATTACCGGTGACGTCGAGGTTTACGGTGCAAGCTTTGATGTCGGCGCGATCTCCGCCCGCGATATTATTCTGGAAGCATTCGATGCTGGCGGCAACCTGCGTGGATCATTGAGCGCAACGGGAAGTGTGGACATCTATTCCTTTGACGATCTCACAATAGAAGCTGGAGTGCTCATCCAAGGGGGCACAGGGGTCACCATTGAAGGCGGTGCTATTTTTGCTGATGAAGACTTCTACGTTAGTGCTAGAACTGGCGATATTGATGTAACTGGCGACGTATTCGCAAACCGAAACATCTACTTGGAGGGTGCCAGTGCCCTAAACGTAACGTCATTGTCAGCGGGCAGGGACCTTTATCTGCAAGGGACTTCTGTCCTTGCGACGGGCTCGCTACAAGGCGGCGGCGACGTGGCTATCAATGCAACGAGCGGAAACATCTCTGTTAGCTCGGTTACGGCTAGTGATGATGTGGTGCTGCGCGCCACCGGATCTATTTCAGCCAGCAGCGGGATTATTTCTGGTCAAGCAACGTCGATTGATAGCAGCGGCTTTGGCGATAGTCTCGCCGGAACAACGCTTACCGGCAATGATGTGGACATTGTTGGCCTTGGCCTAAATCTCTCGGTTCTCAACGCAAATGGTTCCGGCTCAGATATTCGTGCTGACGGCGGAACAGCGGCATCGATCGTCGGCAATAGCGCGGCTGGACAAGATATTGCGATTTCTGGAGGCACCGTCACCACAGGCTCCTTGAACAGCGGTCGTGACATTGCATTGCTTGCGCGGAGCGGTGCGCTGAATCTCGGCTTTACAAGCGCAGCGCGCGACCTTGCTTTGATTGGTGTGTCGGTAACCGCCACTAGTGTGATTTCAGGCGGTCGCGATATCGCCGTGCGTGCCACGGGCGGCAACATTTCATTGGCCGGCGCTTCGGCCGGCGACGATCTCGTGCTTCGTGCGACAGGGTCGATTTCCTCTTCCAGCGGCATCCTTAGCGGCCAAGCTTCTTCCTCGGATGCTAGCGGTGTCGGCGACGCCTTGGCGGGCTCGAGCCTAACCGGCAACGACATAGACATTCAGAGTAATGGGGGCACGCTCACGACCGTAACCGCATCAGGCGCTGGTTCGGACGTTCGCATTGATGCCGGTACTACTGGTGCGCTAGGTGTCGGCTTGGTGACGGCTGGGCAAGATATCTTCCTGGCTGGACGCGCTTTGACGACCGCTGGTTTTGCCGGTGGGCGCGATATTGATCTCTTGGCGCGTGGAACTGCGCTGACGGTAAGCGGGATCAATGCACCTCGTGATCTCCGTCTCACCGGTTTGTCTGTAACGGCTAATGGATCACTTTCGGGGCGCGATGTGGCCGTGCAAGCCACAAATGGGTCAATTAGTCTGACGGCTGTAACGGCCCAAGACGATGTCGTTTTGCGGGCAACGGGCTCGATAGCAACGAGCAGCGCAATCGTCAGTGGGCAGGCGACTACGTTCGGCGGGCCCTTAGATCAAGCGGGATATGGGGATGCGCTCGCCGGTTCAATGCTGATCGGCAATGACCTTGATGTTTCCGGTCTCAGTGCAACGCTCGCATCACTCACCGCTATAGGGGCTGGTTCGGATGTCCGCGTTGATGGTGGCACGGCGAACACAAATGTTGGCACCATTTCCGCCGGTCAAGACGCCTTCATCGCAGGCGGCACCGTAAGCACAGCCACAGTAAGTAGTGGGCGTGACGTTACTCTGTTGGCACGAACAGGTGCGTTAAGCACAACCAACCTAAGCGCTGCACGCGATCTTTCGGTCACCGGCCAATCCGTTAACGCGACCGGCGTGCTCGGTGCAGGCAGAGACGTCGCCGTACAGGCAACTGGTGGCACCATCAGTTTGGCGGGCGCGTCCGCGGGGGATGATGTTGTTCTGCGCGCGACGGGTTCGATTTCAAGCACTAGCGGTATTGTGTCAGGGCAAAGCCCTGCATTGGATGCAGCAGGTGCTGGAGATACGCTTGCTGGTACAGCGCTGGCCGGCAACGACGTTGACATCAGCGGGTCAGGCATCACGCTTTTGGGCGTAACAGCGACGGGTGCTGGTTCGGACGTCCGCATGGATGGTGGCACGGCGAACACAAATGTCGGCGTTGTTTCGGCAGGGCAAGATATAATGGTGTCCGGCGGGTCAGTGTCCACAAGTTCGTTGAACAGTGGTCGAGACATCACCCTGTTGGCGCGGTCAGGGGCGCTGTCGACGGCAGGTCTCACGGCCGTGCGGGATCTTAGCCTGACAGGGCAGTCGATTACATCGACCGGCACGTTGAGTGCTGGCCGTGATATCGCGGGTCGCGCCACCGGTGGCACGATCAGCTTAGCCGGGGCCAGCGCAGGCGATGACCTTGTGCTGCGGGCTACCAGCAGCATCTCGTCAAGCAGCGATTTGCTCTCGGGCCGGGCGACAGGCTCCGACGCTGCAGGCGTGGCAGATACGCTAGCCGGAGTGACGTTAGCCGGTAATGACATTGACCTCAGCAGTGTAGGAGCAACGCTGGCAAGCCTCTCCGCAACCGGTACGGGCTCAGATGTCGTAGTAGACGGCGGCACCGGTGCGACATCAGTTGGTGCATTGGTCGCGTTCCAGGACGTCACGGTCTCTGGCGGCACGCTTGTCACGGGGTCAATCAACAGTGGTCGAGACATTACCCTATTAGCGCGGTCGGGTAGTCTGACAACGGCGGGTCTGAGTGCTGCGCGGGACCTCAGCCTAACAGGGCAGTCGATTGTATCGACCGGCATATTGAGTGCTGGCCGTGATATTGCGGGTCGCGCCACCGGTGGCACCATCAGCTTAGCCGGGGCCAGCGCAGGCGATGACCTTGTGCTGCGGGCTACTGGCAGCATCTCTTCAAGCAGCGGTTTGCTCTCGGGCCAGGCGACAGGCTCCGACGCTGCAGGCGTGGCAGATACCCTTGCAGGGATCGCGCTTGCCGGGAATGATATCGATGTTTCTGGTGTTGGAATATCAGCATCGGGCGATACGCGAGCGCTTGGAACAGGGTCCGATATTCGGCTCAACGCAGGCGCTGGAACCCTCCGGCTGGCCCCCAGCCGCTTTATCGTTGCTGGGCAGTCCGTCGCGCTGACGGGGAACCTGATCACGAGCACGGGCTTTATTGATGTGACCGCGACAGCGGGTAACATTGATGTTGTCGGCCCAGTTACGTCTGGGGGAAACATCATTCTGACGGCGTTGACGGGCGCAGTTCGCACGCAAAATCTTTCCGCGGGCGTGGTGGCAAGTCTGGTGGCTGCCGGCGCCGAGAGCGGCTCGCCCGCTTCGTCCGGCCTAAGTTCCGACATTTCTATCCTAGCTGGTTCCGGCGGGGCTACTGTCGGAGCGACGCTAGCGCGCGATATCTCGATCAATACGACATCTGCCGGGGCCATTCGCATTAACGGGTCGATGGATGCGGGCCGCAATATCAGTCTTGTGTCACCTGGGCAGATATCGGTGGCAAGTGGCGTCTTAATCGACGCCGGTACAAATGCGTCGTTGAGCGGCGGAACAATCCTAGCGGATCAAGATCTCGATATTGTGGCGGACAACGGTGCAATTACGATTTCTGGTCCGGTAACGGCACAGCGCAATGTCCTGCTTGATGCTGCTGGCGCGGTCACAACTGCGGCGCTCACAGGAATCGCGGGCGACATCACCGTTGGCGGTGCAAACGTTACCGTTGGCGCGCTAAGCGGTGGATCAATCAGTGTTACCGGTCGGTCTGGCTCGCTCACACTCAATGGCCCAATTGCGGCGCGAAACACAGCGTTGCTGCAGGCAGCGACGAGCCTAAACTTGGCAGTGGGAGCGACGGTCGACGCGCGCAACGGTGTCACCCTGCGAGGCGCCACAATTGCGGCGGCGGGTGATCTCGATGTCGACACCTTGTCCGGGGCGTTGGTGATTTCGGGCGCAGCGACGGCTCAAAACAACATAATCCTAACCAGTTTGGGTACCATAACCGCCGACGCCTTAACAGCTCAGACAGGCTCATTGACAGCAAACTCGCGCATCGATTTGACACTCAATGGTGCTGCGAGCGCGCGAGGTGATGTTCGGCTAACGTCTTTGACGCGCGTTGAAACTCGCGCTTTGACGTCAACTTTGGCTGATGTAGTCGTTGACGGTACGGCGATATCTGTTTCCGTAGGGGCCGTGAGTGCTGGCAGAGATGTCAACTTGGCTGGCGACACCTTAACGACTGGAACGATTGTAGCCGGTAGAGATGCCATCCTGCTGGCGCGTACAGGCATTCTGACAGCGCAAGGCATTGACGCAGGCAGAGACATCAGCCTCACAGGTTCGTCTGTCATTGCGAGCAGCGTGATAAGGGCGCGCGATATTGCGCTCCGGTCCACGGCAGGCCCTGTCAATATCGCAGGTGCCATTGCGCGGGACGACATTGTCATCCGCTCGGCGGGTACGTTCTCAAGCACAGGATCTCTCGCTTCTGGTCAAAGCACGCAAGGTGGAAATGCCGTCGATGAAGCTGGTTTGGCGGATACCCTTGCAGGCGCAAGTTTGGTCGGCAACGACATTGATGTTCTCGGTCTTGGCGGAACATTGAGTGCCGTTACCGCCGCCGGTATCGGCTCAGATATTCGGGTGGATGGCGGCACAGGCGCAACGACGCTTGGCCTTGTTACCGCAGCGCAAGACATAAACGTTTCAGGGGGGGCGATTGTCAGCGGTGCATTGAATGGCGGTCGAGATATTACACTACTTGCACGCACTGGTGAATTGACGACTGCCGCCGTTACGGCGGTTCGTGACCTGTCCCTGACGGGGCGGTTAGCCGTTAATGCGAATGGTGTGTTGAGTGCCGGACGCGATATTGCCGTGAGCGCAACAGCTGGCCGAATGCGGCTTAGCGGCGCGATCGCAGGCGATGATTTGGTGCTGCGAGCAACATCTCAAATTGTATCAAGCGGCAATTTGGTAAGCGGAAATGTAACTGGCGCAGACGCTGCAGGGGTCGGCGACGCCTTGGCTGGTGCAACGCTTGTGGGCGGCGATATCGATGCCGCGGGCATCGACTTCTCCTTGGCGGCTGTGACCGCTTCCGGAAGTGGCTCTGATGTACGTCTCGACGGCGGTACTGGCATCACATCGGTGCTGGCGGTAACTGCGGGGCAAGATATAACAATTTCAAGCGGTTCAATTGGAACCGGGGCGCTTAATGGCGGCCGTGACATCACGCTGCTCGCGCGCTCCGGCGCACTAACTAGCGGGGCTATCGGGGCTGTTCGGGATCTTTCCCTAACCGGCGTTAGCGTTGCAGCTACCGGATTGGCGACAGCCGGTCGTGATATCGCGGTGCAGGCGACGGGTGGTCGTCTTGTTTTGACAGGTGGCGCCAATGCGGGCGATGATCTGGTGCTTCGCGCGTCCGGCGAAATCTCCACATCGGGTAGTTTGCTGTCGGGTCAGATTGCCGGCTCAGACGCTAATGGCGTAGCCGATGTGCTGGCTGGTTCCACCCTCATTGGGGGCGATATTGATTTTGTCGGAGCCGGTGTGAACGTGCTGGCATTGACGGCTGCTGGTTCAGATTCCGACATTCGCATCGACGGCGGTACTTTGGCGACGACCGTTGGTGCCGTTTCGGCGGGCCAAGACGTTACCATTTCAGGCGGATCGCTTGGCATCCTCAGTGTTAGCAGTGGTCGAGACGTTACCCTGCTGGCCCGATCCGGCGCTCTAAACACCGGAGCCATAAGCGCCATTCGCGATCTTTGGCTAACAGGTCAATCGGTTAATGCCTCGGGTAGGCTGAGTGCCGGGCGGGATATCGCTGCGCGCGCAACAGGTGGTGCCATTGCGCTCGCCGGTGCAGTTGCGGGTGATGACATTGCTCTTCGCGCTACGGGGCAAATTACGTCGTCCGCAGAACTCGTTTCAGGTCAGTCACCTTCACTTGACCAAAACGGCGTTGCCGACGCGCTTTCAGGCGTCAGTCTTGTGGGGAATGACATTGATATTAGCGGCCTCGGCACAAATTTGGGCGCGTTGAGCGCCAATGGTGCCGCGTCGGATATCCGTGTGGACGGCGGTTCTGCGAGTACAACACTCGGCGTCGTAGCTGCGGGTCAAGATGTTACGCTTGCAGGCGGATCCCTGACGGTTGGTGCAATCACGAGCGGGCGCGATTTGAGCCTGACGTCGCGAACCGGTGCGTTGAGCCTAGCGCAATCGACAGCTGCGCGTGATCTCGCTTTGACGGGCGTTTCTGTTGTGGCGAGCGGCAATCTCACAGCAGGTCGCGATATCGCCATATCCGCTACTGGCGGGAACATCAGTCTAGTTGGCGCGAGTGCCGGCGATGATGTCGTTCTTCGTGCTACTGGCAGTATTGCTGCTTCATCATCTATCGTTTCAGGGGCCGGCACGCGTATCGACGAAGACGGCGTGGGCGATGCGCTCGCCGGTGGCTTGGTCACGGGCAACGACGTCGATTCTACTTCAACAGGCGGTACATTTGCGGCGGTAACAGCAAATGGCGGCGACTCTGATGTTTACATAAACAGTGGCACTGCGGCCCTCAGCGTGGGTGTAGTCAATGCGGGTCGAGACATCGACTTAGACTCGGCTGTAGTTGGCACAGGTGCGCTAACCGCAGGGCGCGACGTTGATCTTATCGCTCGAGCTGGCGCGCTGAGCGTTGCAATGGCGACCGCAGCACGCGATGTTTCCTTGAACGGTCAATCTGTGAGTGTTGCTGGTAACTTGAGTGCAGGCCGCGATATCGCTGTCCAAGCTCAGGCTGGTAATATCGGGTTGGTAGGGGCGACGGCGGGAGACGATATCGTTCTCCTTGCCTCTGGAAGCATTACTGCAACCAGTGGCCTCGTCAGCGGTCAAGCCACATCAGTCGATGGGGTCGGTTTCGCCGACGCGTTGGCTGGGCGAACACTCGTTGGCAACGATATTGAAAGTGACAGTGCAGGCGGCACTTTTGCTTCACTTACGGCCAACGGTACGTCGTCCGATGTCGTAATCGATGGCACAAACGGCATTCTATCAGTTGGTTCAATAAACGCCGGCCAAGACATTGACCTTGCCAGCGGCACGCTGACTACAGGAGCTTTGAATAGCGGCCGGGATATTATACTGCTTGCGCGCTCCGGTGCGATAACCACTGGCGCACTGACGTCGGCGCGTGATTTGTCGCTCACGGGCAATGCCGTAACGGCGACGGGCCTGCTGTCTGCTCGTGATATCGCCATTCGGGCCACAGCCGGAAACATTAGCTTGGCAGGGGCGTCGGCCCGAGATGATATTGCTCTGCGGGCAACAGGAACTGTGTCTTCTTCAGGTGCTTTGGTGTCGGGAGCCGCAGTATCGACGGACCAAGACGGAGTTGCCGATGCGCTAGTAGGCAGCACCCTCCTCGGAAACGATATAAGTATCAACGGGCAAGGCGGAACCATTGCGTCGATTGCGGCAAATGGTGCGCAATCCGACGTCGCTATTGATGGCGGCAACGGCACAACAAGTGTCGGCGCCATCATAGTCGGCCGTGACGCCATCTTGGCATCGGGGTCGCTGGTTACAACAACGATAAATGCTGGTCGTGACATAGACCTAACCGCGCGCACCAGTACTCTAACCGTTGGTGCAATGGCGGCACCGCGAAATCTGGTCTTGACCGGTCAATCCGTTATTGGTGGGGCTGTATCAGGCACGGATGTTGCCGTCCGCGCGACGGGGGCGACTGGCACTGTAACGCTGGCGTCTGTCGCCGCAGGCGACGATATCGCGATCCGTGCTGCGGGTGCCATTGCGGTGTCAGGTGGCCTAACATCGGGGACTGCAACAAGTAGCGATAGCGACGGTGCAGCCGATAGCCTGACAGGAACAAGCCTCGGTGGCGGCAATGACATCGACGTTCGTGGCGGGTCGGTTTCCGTTGGCGGCGCCATGCGCGCAAGCGGCACAGGATCAGACATCAGGGTCGTAGCGAGTGCTGGCAACGCCCAGTTTAACGGCAATGTTGATTCAGCGGGCTCAATCGCGTTGACGGCAACTGGTGTCCTTGGCGTTGGTGCTGGGGCAGCCATTCGTGCGGCGGGTAGCGTAGGGTTGAGCGGTTCTTCACTGCAAGCAGCCCAGGATTTGGTTGTTACATCGGACGGCAGCAGCGTTACCTTGACTGGCCCTGCGACCGTTGGCCGAAACACCGCGCTCACAGCAGGCTCTTTGGTGGAAACCGGTGCTGTCACGTCGTCAGGCACAATTGTGATCGATGGCGCTTCACAAGCTTCGTCAGGCACATTGACCGGAACAAGTGTTTCAATACGAGCACGATCCGGCGGCATAAGTCTGGCGGCAGTGACATCCACAGCGGGCAATATAACGCTAGACGCCGCCGGAACTTTGTCGGCCGCCGGTCTCGTTCAAGCATCAACGGGCTCTCGGATTGACCTATTCGCCAACGATCTAAACCTCAGCACACTTGGCAGCCTTCGGGCTCCCAATGGCTCGATACGTCTCTATGCGCGACGCGCTGTCAAAGTCGGCGGTACGGATGATGCGGCTCGGTTCTCGGTATCCAGTGCTGAGTTTGGTCGGATTGAAGGCGCTGAATTGCTTGTATTTGGCGGTCAGCCGTCCGCTACTGGCGGTGCACCGTCCGGTGCAACATTTGGCGTTGAATTGTCGGATTTGACCTTTTCAAGTGCCATGCAAACCTTGCGACTCTATACGGGGTCGAATGGTGCGATTGCTGTGACGGGCACAATCGGTCGCGGAAGCGCACCAAACGCGACCCTTACACTTGGCCATGCCGCGACTGATGGTGGAGGCAGCTCAGCAGGAGCTGGGTGGACGCCGGGCCGCGTGCGGGTTTCAGGGACGATTGGCACCAATGCGGCACCGTTCCGTATGGTTTCGATTAACGCAGGCGAAATTCTGATTGCTCCGACGACGGACGGCAGCTTGCCGAATGGCTTTGAGCAGGCGCTGATCGATGCACCAGAAGGCAATCCATCTGCGTTACCATTGACTACTGACACCACAGTTCAAAACAGAGTCTTCATTACGTCAAACGAATTGCAATTGCGGTCGTCTGGTCAGATCGTTCAACGCAATACCGATACGCTGATCGGAAGAGGGCGCGGTATTCAAGTAGGGCGGCTCGTTCTTGATAGCCTAACGCGTGGCAGCGGGGGCCCAACTCGGATCGCCCTGTTTGGCATGCTGGACAACAACAACGCTGCGGTTGCACCTACGCTCACATCGCCAATTTCCGAAAATGCACAAGGCACCGGAGACTATAGCCCCGTTGAAGGTGTCGCCGCAGCAATTGCTATCCGTATCGCCGGGCAAGCCAGCCCAGATGCTGCTATCCGGTTCGGCTTCTCCGAAGCCGCCCAATCGAACTACCGCATTAATGGCTGTATCATGGTAACGGGTGCTGGATGCGTCAGTGGCGGTGGCGACAATGATGCCGATGGCGCTGTCGACGATATCCTCGATGAGTTCGAATACTTTGAAATGGATAGTCTTTTCAATGATCCATTCCAAAAACTGGAAGAGGAAGAAGACCCTTACGCCGCCGTTGACGAAGAGCCGGTAACAAACTCAGGTGGTGAGCTTGAGTGGCCGGTGCAGCGTCGAAGCCAAGGATCACCTGCGGGTTCCACTGGAGGTGCCTCTCAATGATCGAGTCTCAATTCAAATCGAGAGGCAAAGGGCTTGCCCTCTTTGCTGTTTTGGCCGCCGCATTAGCTGGATGCGCAACCACGACCACGGATGTCGCTTCGCCAAGCGAACGGGCTCGTCTGGAGGCTGCTGAGCAAGCGCGAACGACGGGAACGGTTCGTGCCGAGGATGTCGATGCGCTTCGCCGCCTTGGCTATGCGCGCAATACATCATGGTCGTTTGCGACGGCCGAAGAAACCTACCGTGATTTGGCCATTGCCGATCCAGCGATCGTTGGCCCGACTGTGCCGATTGAAGCGCGCATAAATCGCGCCATCAATCTATCCAATCAGGGAAAGTTCCCTCAGGCCAATGCCGAAATGGATGCCGCAAAGGCTGCATTGGCCGAAAACGACAATGCCATGCTGCAAGTAAAGCTTGGATTGGCACGCACAATTGACGCCGGAAACCAAGCCGCGCGCAAGCTGGGTGATGAGCGGACGGCAGGCTTCCAAGAAGCGATCATGCTTGCCGATCAGAGCATTTCGCTCGCAGGCACCGTTCTTTCGCGCGCCGGCACGCGCGCCGGCACTGGCGCAAGCCAGGAAGCGGACGGAACAATTGTGATCGGTGTCGGCACAGCGGCGCGTTATAATGAAACAACGCTTCGCACGGGCGGTGCGATTTCCGAGGCTCTTGGTCGCCCAATGACTGATGCTGAGCGGGTCGCCATCCTGCGGATCCATGCGCTTTACGCAAAAGCGGCCGCATTGGCGGCGGTTGGTGAGCTTGGAAAAGCGCGAGAAAGCAACCTCTTAGCTCAACGAGCTTTCGAGGATTTGCCCCTGTCATATACGCCTTGGTTGCGGGCTTCGATAGCCGAGCAACGCGGCAATTTTGCGCTTCTTGCCAACGATCCGAGTACGGCCCAGTCCGCTGTTACCTCGGCAATAGCCTTGCTGCGGCAATCCTATGCTGATACCCGCCTTGAAGCTGCAATGTGGCGTACCAAAGGCCGGGCTCAACAAGCGCTTGGTGATGAAAACGGTGCATTGGAGTCTGAAAAGACGTCCTTTGACATCATAAATCGTCAGACGGACGGGTCTCCAGCAACCCGGTTGGACGTAGCGCCTTATCTCAGCCTGCTTGCACCCCTCGCCATTGAAGGCGATCAAACCAAGGTAGCCGACTTTTTCCAGGCCGCCTCGGTTGCGGTAGAAACAGCGACGGCGAGGACAGTGGCCCAGGTCGCGGCTCGTTTTGCCTCCGGCAATGATGAAACCGCTGCCGCTATTCGATCGGTTCAGGATGCTGAGCGTGAAGTTCGTCGTCTGAAGGTCCGGGAAGCTGTGGTTTTGGCAGCGCAAGAGGCATCCGACGATGAGAAGCGCCAAGCCACATTGGCGATTATCGGAGCGGAAAATACCCTGAAGGCAGTGAAAGCTTCAGCAAGTGCGGTAACAGGCCAAAAAGCCGGTGCGTTTATCTCGTCAGAGACCCCTTTGAAAGACTTGCAGGCCGCGTTGCGCCCCGGCGAGATATATGTTCGCTTCGTTTTTGTTGGTGATGGCATCGGTTATGCGGCGATAACGTCAGGCGACGATGCGCGTGTCTACAAGCTTGGCATGGATGAAGCGTCCATTAAGGCAAGCGTCGACAAAATTCGTGGCTTCACGAACGCGGTTGAGATCACCCTACCCGATGGAAGCAGCGTAAGGCGGCGCCCCCCTTTTCGGGTTGATGATGCCTCAGCCCTCTACAAGGCACTCTTTGGTCCGGCTGACACGCTGGTTCAGGGCGCGCAGCATGTGATCATTGAGCCTGCAGGCCCACTCTTCAGTTTGCCGTTTGCCGCTCTGCCTATTCAAGGTTTTGACGACGCTGGTCGTGCGGCTTTTGTGGCATCGCGTGGGCAAGACTACTCAAAAATCCAGTGGCTAGGGCGTGACCGCACCATAACGCTGTCGGTTGGCGCTGCTGGCTTTGTTCGTCTACGTGCCAGCAAACCGTCAAACGCCCCTCAGCCTTTATTGGCTTTCGCGAACCCAATTCCGTCAAGCAATGTCGAGCAAACAGCCATTCAGGTCAGCAAACAGCGCTCACTCAGCGGTTCGGCTTCCGTGGTGAGTGCAAAGACGGGGACAATCGATCCCGCTCTTTTGGGTATCAGGGGTGCCGATCCGATCTGTGTTCGTGAGGCTGAGATGGTGCTTGGATTCGCACCTTTGCTGGATACAGACGCCGAAGTTCGTGCCGTCGCCGCCGCTTTATCGGCAGATCCAAAAACCGCCATCGTTGACGGGGAAGCCTTTACCGACAACGCGGTGCGTGAACGAAAAGATCTTAACCAGTTTAGGGTCCTTTATTTTGCGACCCATGGTGTTTTGCCGGATGCCTTCCAGTGTTGGCCTGACCCCTTCTTGTCGACCTCGACCGGTGGCGGAAGCGATGGCGCTTTAGAAGCCACTGAGATCGCAGACTTGTCATTGGATGCCGACCTTGTGGTTCTTTCGGCCTGCGATACCGCTGGGTCAGGAACCGCTGAGAATGCCTCTGGGCTTGAAGGCGCAGGCGAAGCCCTGGGCGGTCTGGCGCAAAGTTTCACATTCGCTGGAAGCCGTGGCCTGTTGGTGAGCCATTGGGCGGTCGATTCAAAACGAACGGGCGAATTGATGGCGGCATTATTCCAAAGCGAGGCGGGCGCGGGCTCTACCGAGGCGGCCTTGACGCTTGCGCAAAGGTCTCTGATGCTCACGCCTGAGGCGTCCCATCCTTACTTTTGGGCAGCCTTTACCTTGGTGGGTGAGGGCGTGCGTCGAACTGCGGGTTGATCTGGGGGAAATTGGATGGCTTTGGATAAGGATGCTCTCTTGGGCCATCTTGCGGGGGATGAACCCTGCGGCCCTTTCTTAGAAATCGACGAGCGACTTTCGCGGGGCAAATCGATTATCGTTGGGGCGCAGCGCTGGGCGGAGTTTAAGCGGTTTCCTGGGCGCTTTCCTGATCCATCCATGCAACCGCCAGAAGTGGCCCGCAACGAGGTTGATGGCGCGATAAAAGGGCTGGTCGAATTTCTTGGTTCGAGCCGCGATCTGCGTGCCGTGTCATTTTTGGCGCAAGGATATGCCTTACGGGGCCAGCTTGCTGATCTACGCGCCGCGCTAGAGCTCGCGGTCGGGCTCATTGAGCAGAGTTGGGAATATATCAATCCGCGTTTTCCGGACTCTGTTTACGATACCGCCGCTGAGCGAATTGACCCATTACGCCCCCTAAATGATGGTGATCGCCTTTGGTGGCTTATTCGCGAGTCGAAGCTTATTGAGCATCCTCGCCATGGCGTCTTTACGGTCGGCGATCTTTGTCCAAAGGCACGGCCCGGTGAAAATGCGCCGCCGCCGCCCCAAGGCTTCGAGGCCGCAATGGCTGAGGCATCGCCTGAGGCGCTTACGACAGTTTACGAAGCGCTCGAAGGCATCAATAACGCGTTTGCCAGTTTGGAATCGGGCGCTGCCTCTGCGCTTAGCAGTCAGGGCGGCGAAGCCGAAGAAGTGCCAGCGCCCGAGTTTGATCAGGCGATGGAGGAGCTCAAGCTAATGCTGAAGGCCCTGCGGGGCCGAATAGCCGTTGAAGGTGACGCCGACGAAGAGAGCACTGATAGCGATTGGTCGGAGGATGCAGGTGCTGTCTCTACCGGGCCACGCATCGGCGGTGTTTCCGCACCCGGTGTCATTGCCTCGCGAGACGATGTCGTGCGCGCCCTCGAAAGTATACTGAGCTATTACGAGATTGCGGAGCCAAGCAGCCCAGTTCAGATCATGGTGATGCGTGCCAAGTCACTTGTGGGCAAGAGCTTCTTTGAAGTGATCAACGATATTGCGCCTGAAATGAATGACGTGATCATGAAACTTGCGGGTGCAGCCATAGCGGCCGAAGTTGCTGGAAGCGAACCGGCGGCTGACGACAGCGGCTGGTGACGATTGTCAAGCAATAAATCTCTGTAAAACGACAAATTTTCAGCGTGCGGACGGGGTAAAAATCTGTTATACTTGCGTCGACGGTTAGGGTGGAGAGCAAAATCATGGGACAGAAGAAGAGCAGTCAGCGTTTCATTGCGCAAAACAGGAAGCCCCGCGTTCATATCGAGTATAATGTCGATACAAATGGCGCCAAGGAAACCATTCAGCTTCCTTTCGTGATGGCCGTGATGACTGACCTGTCGGGTAAGTCTGAGGTCGAAAAGAAGATCGTTGCGGAACGCGAATTCGAAACGTTCGATACTGACAATTTTGAACAGAAGATGAGCCACATTGCGCCGCGCGCAGCCTTTGCGGTCGACAATACACTGTCAGGCGAAGGCAAGCTGATGGTCGACATGACCTTCAAGTCAATGGACGACTTTACGCCAGACAATATCGCTAAGGCGGTGCCCGCTTTGGCTGAGTTGCTCGAGGCGCGCCAGCAATTGTCTGATCTCATCACCTATATGGATGGAAAGTCGGATGCGCAGGAGCGGATGGGTGAGCTGCTCACCAATCCAACACTGCTCGCGGCGCTTGCGGCTGCCGGCGCGAAGAAAAACGCTGAAGACGAAGCTTCCTGATCGACCTGAGGGATATTGAGAATTATGTCAGACCAACAACTCGAACAGGGTTCTGCTTCCGCTCAGGCGATCGAGCCCGATGATTTCATGAAGCTCCTTGAAAAGGACTTCAAGCCACGCACCGACCAAGCAAAAGACCGCGTTGAATCAGCTGTTAAAACACTGGCTCTGCAGGCGCTGGAAGGGTCGATTACCGTATCGGACGATGTGTTTGCTACGATTGATAAAATCAAGGCAGCGCTCGACCAAAAGCTCACGTCGCAGATCAACCAGATCCTGCACAATGCTGACTTTCAAAAGATTGAGTCATCGTGGCGCGGCCTTTGGTATTTGGTCTCGAATACGCCAACCGATACCGACCTGAAAATCAAGGTCATGAATATCTCGCGTGACGAATTGCACCGTACATTGCGCACGTTCAACGCGCAGTCCGGTCAAATGTCATGGGATCAAAGCCCGATCTTTAAGCGCATTTACGAGGCTGAGTTCGGAACGTTGGGTGGCAACCCATACGGGGCTATCGTGGCTGACTTTGAGTTCGACCACTCACCGCGCGACGTGGAAATGTTGACCCGTCTTGGCCGTATTGGTGCGGCTTCGCACGCTCCAGTCATTACCGGAACTCGTCCGTCCCTGTTTGGGTTGGATAAGTGGGAGGACCTCTCAAAGCCTGCGGACTTGGCAAAAATTTTCGACACCGTCGATTATCAAGAGTGGAAGGCGCTTCGGCAGTCTGAAGATTCTCGGTATTTAACCTTGGCAATGCCGCGCATCTTGGGGCGTCGTCCTTATGGTGCAGCCAGTGAGCAAGTCGAGAACTTTGCCTTCGAAGAAGATGTATCAGGTGGCGATTCCTCGAAATTCCAATGGATCAACGCGGCCTATGCTATGGCGTTGAATGTCAATTTGGCATTCAAAGAATACGGCTGGTGCGCGTCGATCCGCGGTGTTCAGTCTGGCGGTTTGGTTGAAGACCTTCCAATCGCGCGGTTTGAAACAGCCGATGGCCAAGTGGATGTGAAGTGCCCGACTGAGGTGTCGATCACGGACCGTCGCGAAGCCGAGCTTTCCAAGGCAGGTTTGCTCCCGATTGTGCACCAAAAGAACACGAACACCGGTGCGTTCATCGGCGCTCAAACGCTGAATATGCCACGGCAATATGACGACAAAGACGCAACCGCAAACGCGAATTTGTCTTCACGCCTACCCTACATTTTCACCGCATGCCGGTTCGCGCACTATCTGAAGGTGATCGTCCGCAACAATATCGGGAAAATGACAACGGGTGAGAAGTTGCAGCAAGAGCTGCAACAATGGGTGAACCAATATGTTCACTCAAATCCATCAGAAGGTTCTGATGATGCGTTGGCGCGGGCTCCGCTTTCAGCGGCCTCGGTTGACGTTATCGCAGATGAAGAAAACCCCGGCTACTATCGCGGGATTTTCAAGTTCAAGCCGCACTATCAATTAGAGGGCATGGATGTGTCTCTCAGCATGGTGTCTCGTCTCGAGAAGAGCTGATAGCTGCTTGATAAGTGAGATTGTTGTTTAACACCAAACGGAGTGAGTGAAATGGCTGCTGACGGTTACTTGAAAATTGATGCGATGAAGGGCGAAAGCATAACCAAAGGGTATGCTGATGGCTGGATGGAAATCCAATCATGGTCTTGGGGTCTGAGCAATCAGCCAAACATGTCTGGTGGTGGTCAGGCTGCTGGTAAGGTGTCGTTCCAAGATCTCCATTTTACAAAGGTCGTGGACTCGACAACCCCGCCTTTGATGCAGGCGTGCGCCCAAGGGCAGCACATCAAGAAAGCCGAACTGCATCTTCGCAAGTCGGGAAATGCCAAAGAAGGCCTGACCTACATCAAGTTCTTGATGGAAGAAGGCTTTATTACGAGCTGGAACACCGGTGGCTCGGAAGGGAGCGGTATTCCTATGGAACAAGTGAGCTTGGCGTTCAAGAAGTTCAAGTTCGATTATTTCCCGCAAAAGACGGATGGCACACTCGGCGTCGCTATCAAAGCGGGCTGGGATATCGCGAAGAACGCCTCGCAAGCTTAATTGCGATCTGGGGAAGGCGGCCGGTCCAAATCGGCCGCCTTTCTTTTTGAACTCAAGAGGATTGGAAGCGGCTTGTGCAGGATCCCGAAGAGCTATTGAGGGCAGGTGATCTCGCTGGCGCCCGCGCTGCCGTCGTGGCGCGCGTTAAAGCGTATCCGGGAGACCGGAACGCGCGTGCTTTCATGTTCCAGCTGTTCGCGACTTTGGGCCTATGGGACAAGGCGGAGACCGCGCTCACCTCCTTCGTTTCTGTCGCGCCGGATGCTGCCGCTTTCGCTGCGGTCTATAGCGCTCTCATTCGAGCCGAGGGAACACGATCAAGTTTTTACGCAGGAAGCCTTGCGCCGCGCGCTCTCGTGCCCGGCGATACCTGGTTTGACGACATGCTCGCGGCCCTCAAGCTTGAGATTGATGGAAAAGCCGACGAAGCATCCACTTTGAGAGAGGCGGCCCTCGAAACCGCGCCTGACGTAGTTGGAAACGTCGATGGCAGCGCCTTCGATTGGCTTGTCGATGCGGATGCTCGCTTCGGTCCCGTCCTCGAAGCCACACTCAATGGTGTGCATGGCTTTGTGCCGATGGATAAGCTTCGGAAATTAGAGATTCAGCCCCCCAAAGACCTTCGCGATCTGGTTTGGGCCCCAGCACGGATGACGTTGAAAGACGGGGCTTCACTGCCAATTTATATTCCTGTGCGCTACAATGGCATTACTGAAGCCTCGGATACGAAAGTTCTTTTAAGTCGTGAGACGCGTTGGTCTGAAGCCGCCGATGGGACAGCGCGCGGTGAGGGGCAAAGGCTGTTTGCCTCCGACAACGCCGAGTACGGCATTCTTGACATGCGTTTGGTCGAGTTCGAGTAAGGGCTAAAATGCGTCGCCCTACCAAGACTGGCAGCCAACCCACCCCAACGATTTTTGACAAGCTGACGGCTGGTGGTTCAACCGCTATTGGGGCTGTTTCCGCTGCCAACACAGGTCGCTCGTCCTTGGATGGCACAAGCGCGGAGAGCGCGGGCTTGGTTCCGACGGTGTCGCAACTTGAGCGCTTTAATGAGCGCGCGCTCAGAATGACCGTCCGCCGCGATCTGTCGTGGCTTCTAAACACGTTGAGGCTTGGTGAGGTGATAGACCTATCCTCTTGGCCCAATGTGAACACCTCGGTCTTGAACTATGGCATCGCCGAAGTCGCGGGTCGATCGTCTGAACAGTTCCGGATAAAGGAACGCGAGAAAGACATACGAAATTGCATACTGACCTTTGAGCCGCGTATCCTTCCTTCATCGCTGAAAGTTACTGGCGAGAAAAATGACGACCATCGCAAAGGTGCAGCAATGGAGTTCCGGATCGAAGGTGACATCGCAGCGGCGGTGGAGGCGATGCCGGTGGAGTATCGAACCCGGATTGACCTTGAAACGGGCGATGCGGCACTTTCCGAAAAGTATCGCTAGTGGATCCACGCCTTCTTGATCATTACGAAGAGGAACTCGCCTATTTGCGGGAGGCAGCGAAGGAGTTCGCCGCCGAACACCCCGATGTAGCCCCACGCCTCGGCCTCGATGCGCCTGAGATTAAAGACCCCTATGTCGAGCGATTGCTTGAAGGCGTTGCCTTCATGTCTGCGCGCGTCCAGCTAAAAATTGACGATGAGTTCCCGCGCTTCGTCCAGCAAATGCTGGACATTGTGGCGCCGCACATGCTCGCACCAACACCTTCTATGTGCGTCGTCACGATGGAGCCAAAGACGGACGATACCGTCTTGGAAAAGGGGGTCACTATCCCGGCTGGGGCTGCTTTACGTGGCTACATGCCTGGAGGCGATGGTCCTGACTGCGAGTTCAGGACGTCGAGGCCGGTAAGTTTGTGGCCAATCAAAATTACCGAGGCAGAATACATTCTGTCGAAGCCAGTCTTAGCGCGCTTTGCTCAAGCGGCGGGCGTGCGCGACTATGATAGCGGTATCCGGCTTCGCCTCGAATGTGGCGGGAAAGCCGAGTTTGCGAAGTTACCAATCGACCATCTTGAGATTTATTTGTCTGATGAGTCCGGCGGTACGGGCGATATCGCAAAGCGCCTCTTTGAAATGATGGCGGGCCGGTGCTCAGGCGGGGCAGCACAGGATCCGAATGCCCCACCGGCAAAGTCGCCGGAGAAATTATCGAAACCAAGCCCCTGCGCCTTTGAAGAGGCAGAGGCGCTCCTGCCGGGTCGGTCACGGTCCTTTCCCGGATACCGCTTACTTCACGAGTATTTTGCTTGCCCAGAACGGTTCCAATTTGTCCGGCTAGGTGGCCTCAAGACGGCATTTCAGGAGGCCAAAGGCAACAAACTCGATTTGGTCTACTTGTTCACCCGCGATGAAGGGCGGCTAATCGACACTGTAGGGCCGGATAACTTTCGGCTTTATGCTACCCCAGCGATCAATTGCTTTCAAAAACACACCGATCCGGTCACCGTAAATGACGAGTTGCCAGAGCATCGGCTCGTCGTGGACCGTACGCGCCCCTATGCGTTCGAAGTGATCGATGCCCGCGAGGCATGGGTTTGGCGCGACGATCAAAACGAAAGAACCCGCGCCTTCCCAATGTATGACGTTGGCAATGGACTATCGGACTGGGGCCAAGCCGCCTATTTCGCCACACGTCGATTGCCATTGAGACCCAGCCCTAATTTCCGGAAAAAGTGGGGCCTTAGTGACTATGTTGGCACGGACACGATGGTGTCCTTGGTCCGGCCTCACAGTGAAAGCCCGCGCGAAGTGGCTGCGCGCCAGGCGGGGCGGGGGCCAGCGCCATGGAAATATGCCTCATTTAACGCGCTTGTTTCCAATCGGGACTATCCACTAAAGCTGAAGTTCGGCACCGGAGCCTATGATCTCGATCTTGAAGGTTCGGCCCCGCTTGAGAGTTTGAGAGTTGTGCGTCGACCAACCCGGCCTCGAAGCCCAATGTCCTTTTTGGGCGATCCGCCCGATGCTGATCGGCGGACACGCGGTGAGTGGACGTGGCGTGCCTTCAACCACCTAACACCAAATTTCTTTTCGTTGGTCGACCCCGACAGTGGCCGTCCTAACGGCCTACGAGAGCACCTCGCCATCTACGCTTTTTTAGATGAGCAAGTAGCGCGAACGGCCGTGGATGCCGTTGTTTCTGTCAATTCCAGCCCGGTCGTCCGCCGCGTTTCCGTTAATGGGCGCCAGATTGTCGTGCGCGGGCAGCGAATAGAGGTCGAGCTTGATGTCACGCGGTTTGGCGGCGCTGGGGCCTACCTCTTTGCGTCTGTATTGGCCCGGTTTCTTGCAGAGTTCGCATCCGTAAATGCTTTTGTGGAAACCGCGGTGAAATCAACAAGTGGTGCAATGGTTGGCGTTTGGCCGGCCCTGGCTGGGCAAAGAGCAAGTCTGTGAGCGCACCGATGAGCGGTTCTGCCCAGGCTACTGGCTTTTTGAGCTTGAGCCGCCAATTGGAAGCCGAGAGCCCAAGCCGATCGCGGATCGGGAAAGCGCCGAAGCCGTCTCTCGAGATCGCGCGCTATGGGCAGGATGCACATTTTGGTGTCGCGCCAAGCTCCATTAACGGCATTAGGACAAGCAAGCAGGGGATCGCCCGCATACGGGTTCGGTTTATGGGCTTAACAGGCCCCATGGGCGCTTTGCCTTTGCACCTTACCGAATATGCTCAGCAAGAACGGCTCTATGGCCGGGCCTCGCCGTTTTCAGATTTCTTGGACCTTTTAACTGACCGCTCGGTGCAGCTCTTTTACCGCGCATGGGCAGATGCAGATGCACCGGCCAATCACGACCGACCAAAAGACGATCGGTTTGAAGATAAGGTTCGTGCGCTTGGCGGCCTTGCGCGCGTCGATGCAACACAAATGGGTTCTCTACCGCGTGCTGCGCTATCGAGTTTCGCCGGGCTGTCCGGCGGCCGTAAATCGCGCTCTGCGATTGAGGGAGCCCTTTGTGCCATTGTTGGGCTGCCGGTCGCGCTGGACCAGTTTATGCCTTTTTGGCTTAGGATAGAGCCAGAGGATCGCACCCGGCTGGGTAAGCACGGAACAGCGCATGTGCTTGGCCGAAGTGCTGTTTTGGGAAGTCAGGTCCAAACGGTTCAAGATTGCGTGCGGGTGCGTATTCGGGCCGACCACGTCCAGGACTTTAGAAACCTACTTCCGGGCGGCGAGTTCCACGAACGCACGATGGATGCGATACGCTTTGTTTTGCCGGGCCATCTTATGTGGGATGCAACCCTAGAAAGCCCGGAGATGAACTTACCGGCCGCGAAGTTGAGCAGCGGAACGAGATTGGGTTGGACGTCGTGGATGAAGCCAATGACATCGACAAAGATTCGAGGCGATGTTCGCTTGCGTCCGGGCATGGCTCGCAGGATGATGCGTTAGGGCTAGCGCCCATGTGGCGAGGGGAGAAAAGTTAAAATGAGTGAGATTAGCCGGAGTGCGTTGTTTGGGCGCCTAAACTCTGTGGCCCTAAAAGGCATCGAAACCGCGACAGGTTTCTGCAAAATGCGCGGAAACCCCTATGTCGAGTTGGTGCATTGGCTACATGTGCTGATGCAGGACCCTCGCAATGATCTGGGCGAAATTCGCCGGAAATATGCGCTCGATGACGCCAAGCTAGCACGCGACATGGTTGCGGCGCTGGACCAGTTGCCTCGGGGTGCAACGGCAGTCAGTGACTTTGCGCCTATCGTCGAAGAAGTTGTTGAGCGCGCTTGGCTTTATGCCTCGCTGATGTTCGGCGAAGGAAAGGTTCGCACCGGTCATTTGATCCTCGCCGCGCTCAAAACGCCAAATTTGAAGAATGCCCTTGGTGCAATCAGCCCGGAATTTAAGCGCATTTCATCGGATGCCCTCGCGAGCGACTTTGCCAAAGTGGTGGCGGGCTCATCAGAGGAAGGGCTCTCGCAGCCGGTATCGAGTGGTGGCTCCGCGGGCGGTGGCGACGGCGTGCCATCGGCTGATGGCGATAAGGCGTTGGAGAAGTACTCGATTGATCTGACCGCAAAAGCGCGCTCCGGCGAGATCGACAAGATCGTTGGCCGTGATGCTGAGATCCGCCAATGCGTGGATATCTTGCTGCGCCGTCGGCAGAACAACCCGATCCTGATCGGGGAAGCTGGCGTTGGTAAGACCGCTGTTGTCGAAGGTTTTGCGCGTCGGATCGTCGATGGTGACGTGCCGCCGTCGTTTAAGGATGTGACCCTGCGTTCCCTCGACATCGGGCTTTTGCAGGCTGGTGCGAGCGTGAAGGGAGAGTTTGAAAAGCGCCTCCGTTCGGTCATTGATGAGGTTGAGGCGAGCCCCAAGCCGATCATCCTATTTATCGACGAAGCCCACACCCTAGTTGGTGCTGGCGGTCAAGCGGGGACAGGCGATGCGGCTAACCTCCTAAAGCCAGCCTTGGCGCGCGGGCGGCTGCGCACGATCGCGGCCACGACGTTCGCCGAGTATAAGAAATACTTCGAGAAAGATCCTGCGCTGACGCGCCGCTTTCAGACAGTTCAAGTCGATGAGCCACCGACCGCGACTGCCGTCGCAATGATCCGGTCATTGTCTCAAGTGATGGAAAAGCACCACAGCGTGACGGTGTTGGATGAGGCCGTTGAAGCCGCCGTAATCCTGTCTCAGCGCTATGTGCCGGGGCGTCAGTTACCCGATAAAGCCGTTAGCTTATTGGATACTGCCTGCGCGCGTGTGGCGGTCAGCCAGCATGCCCTCCCTGCGGCAGTAGAGGATCGTCGTCGTCGCGTTGAACTGCTTGAGGTCGAGCTCGCCGCAGCTGAGCGAGAAGTGGCCGCTGGATTTACCTCGGCGGACAAGCCGGTGAAGCTGCAGGAAAAGATCGTCGAGGCGCAAGCTGATCTAGCGGTGGTCGAGGAGAAGTGGGGCCGCGAGAAAGATGCGGTTGCTGCATTGCTGGCCAAGCGCGAGGAGATCACCAAGGCCCGTGCTGACGGTGGCGACGATACGCTGCTGAAGCAAGAGCTGATCGAATTGTTGGCGGCGTTGGCCGTAGCGCAAGGCGATGCTCCGATGGTGTTTGCCCAGACCGATAAGAACACCGTCGCGGCCATCGTAGCCGATTGGACGGGCGTTCCGATTGGTAAGATGGTGAAGGACGAGATCGTTCAGATCCTGACCATTGCAGACCGGCTGAAAGAGCGCGTGATTGGCCAAGATCACGCCCAAGACGCCATTGCCAAGCGCTTGCAAACATCGGCTGCCAAGCTCGACAATCCAGACAAGCCGATCGGCGTATTTATGCTGTGCGGTCCGTCTGGCGTTGGTAAAACCGAAACCGCGCACGCACTGGCTGAGCTTATGTATGGCGGCTCTGATAGCATGATCACCATCAACATGTCGGAGTTCCAAGAAGCACATACCGTTTCCACGTTGAAAGGCGCGCCTCCAGGCTATGTCGGCTACGGCGAAGGTGGCGTTCTGACAGAAGCGGTTCGTCGTCGGCCCTATTCGGTGGTCTTGCTTGACGAGATCGAAAAAGCGCACTCCGACGTCCACGAGATGTTCTTCCAAGTGTTCGATAAGGGGCAGATGGAAGATGGCGAAGGCCGCCATATCGACTTTAAGAACACGCTCATTCTGCTGACCTCGAATGTCGGCACAGACATGATTATGTCGGCCTGTGCTGACCCAGAAACCGCGCCTGAGCCCGAGGCTTTGGCGACAGCGCTGCGGCCGGATTTGCTCAAAGTGTTTCCGCCAGCCTTGCTCGGGCGATTGATGGTGCTGCCATACTTCCCACTCTCGCCAGAAATGCTCGGTCGGATCGTGAAGCTGCAGATGAACCGGATCGTGAAGCGGGTTGCCGCCAACCACGACATCGAGTTTGCCTATGGCCAAGAAGTCGTGGATTTGATCGTATCGCGCTGCACGGAAGTCGATAGCGGCGGGCGGATGATTGACGCGATCCTAACCAACACGCTGCTTCCGGAAATGTCAGTTGCGTTGCTGAATCGCCAATTTGAAGGCGACCCCACCGTGCGGATCGATGTCGGCGTGGGTGAGGGCGGGTTTACTTACTCGTTCTCGTAGAGAAACCACAGAACAGGCCGCCCCATGGCATAAGCGCATTGGGGCGGCTTGATCTGAATTAGGCCACGCTTGATACCGGGCCATGTTTACGACTCCTACGCTTCGCACAGGGCAATTAATGCTGCGGCCCTTGGCCCCAAGCGATGCTACCGCCTTGTTTGAAGCCTATCGGAACCCCGCTGTAATGGCGTGGTGGGATTGGCCCCACCACGAGACCCTAGCTGAAACCCAAAGGCTGATTGGCTATGAGATCGAGTCCGCTGAGGAAGGCGAAGCCTTCCAGTGGGCAATCGTGGATTCGGTTGATGGGAGGGTGATCGGCTCTTGCGATCTATCCGATTGGTCCGTCCACCATCGACGCGCGGAGATCGGGTTTTTGCTGGTGGAGCAAGCCCAAGGGCGTGGCTACATGAACGAGGTGATGCCAGCCTTGATGGAGTTTGGCTTTGGCACGCTCAATTTGCACCGGATTAGCGCCCGCGCACATTCAGGAAACACGGTATCAATCCGGCTTCTGGAAAAGTTTGGCTTCAAGCATGAGGGCTGCTTGGTGGGCTCAGTCTGGCGTGATGGGAAGCCGCGCGATTGCGTACTGATGGCGCGGATCGGCTAAACAGGCCCTAACGGGTGGGTGTTGCCGGGTGGAAGCACGATTTCGATGGTGTCGCCTGCCTTCACGATACCGCCTTGAATAACGACCGCCATGACACCGCATTTACGAATGAGGCTGCCATCGGGGGCGCGGTCGAGAGTGGCTTCCATCAGACCAGGTGCGAATCTATTCAGTTGAAGGCAGGGATTGCGGAGGCCGGTAATGGTGATCAGTGCAGTTTCACCCAAGCGGAGCAATGCGCCGGTCGGCAAGCCGAGCAGGTTGACACCCCGCGTAGTGATATTGTCGCCGACATTACCTGGGCTGATGCAGAACCCCTTAGCGGCCAAGTCCTCAAAGAGTTCACCGTGGATCAGATGCACTTGCCGCAGATTGGGCTGGTTAGGGTCCTTCGCAACGCGTGAACGGTGCTTTACCGTACCGCCCGAATGGGCATCGCCCTCAACGCCAAGGCCGGGTAAAAGCGTGATAGCGGCTTGAACTGGCTTAGAAAAATTGTGCCCAATGCCAGCGCAAACCGCTATCACGTGTCCGTTCATGTATGCGGCAATTCCATTGGTGTTGGGCCCGCGTCGCCGCCACTCTCAATCCCTTTGGCGAGGTTTGAGTTGTGCATGCCGAACACGAAGTAAATCACCAAGGCCGCAATCATGAAGTAGAGGAAGAACCAAAGCACCTTTGGCTCGACCGTAAAGATCAGGCCGAGACAGGAGACGATCCCGAGGATTGGCAGCCAAGGGAAAAGAGGGACGGTGAACCCGCGCTCCAAATCGGGGCGGTTTCGACGAAGGAAGATTACCGAGAGGCACACCACAGCAAAGGCCGCCAACGTCCCGACTGATGTCAGGTCTCCCAGAACGTTGATGTCGAACGCCCCAGCGGCAAAGGCAACGATGACGCCAACCACAGCAGTATTGAGAACCGGTGTTTTGTACTTAGCGTTAATCTTGGAAAACACCCGCGGGAGAAGGCCGTCGCGTGCCATCGTGTAGAAAATGCGGGTCTGGCCGTACATCAAAACGAGGATAACTGAGGTCAGGCCGATGATGGCACCGATCTTGATCGAGCTGGCGAACCAGCCCCAACCAGGGCCAAACGCGTCCACTGCCACGGCGACAGGGTCAGGAACATTGAGGGTTTTATAGTTGACGATCAGCGTCAAGACGGCAGCAACAAGCATGTAAAGAATGGTACACACCGCCAACGAACCAAGGATACCGATAGGCATATCGCGTTTTGGATTTTTGGCTTCTTGGCCAGCGGTAGAAACCGCCTCGAACCCGATATAAGCGAAGAATACGATCGATGCCGCGCGGAAAATGCCATCAACACCAAACTTGCCGGGGCCTTCATTTGGCGGAATAAACACTTCCCAGTTCGGGATGTATTTCGGCAAGTTTGAAAGCACAATATAGCCGCCAATCAAGATAAAAGCCACGATTACAGTGACTTTGATCGCAACGATAACATTGTTCACTTTCGCGGATTCAGAAACACCGAGCATCAAAAGCCCGCTGAGAACGATCACAACGGCAAAAGCTGGGAAGTTGAAAACGGTTTTGAGGACAGTGCCGTCAGCCAAGGTTTTCACTTGACCCATAGGCCCGGTAAGTTCTGGCGGGATGACGAGGCCGATATCTTTCAGCAAACTGACAACATATCCAGACCAACCCACCGCTACCACGGATGCCGCGAGGCCATATTCGAGTAGGAGCAGGGCACCCATCACCCACGCGGCAATTTCGCCCAAAGTGGTGTAGGAATAAGTATAGGCTGAGCCGGAAACGGGGAGCGTCGAGGCGAGTTCAGCGTAGCACAGGCCCGCAATACCGCAGACGATACCGGCGACCACGAACGAGAGCATAACAGCAGGCCCGGCGTGCAGCGCGGCAGCTGAGCCTGTCCGCACAAAGATACCGGCGCCGATAATGCACCCAACGCCCAAGAGCACGAGGTTGAGCGGGCCGAGCGTGCGCTTAAGCTCGCTACGGTCATTCTCCCGCATGATGCTGGCGATGCTTTTGCGCGCAAAGATACGCGAAAAGCCTTTGCCGTTGCCAATTTTCTCTGGTTCGACGTTTGCCATTCGAAAAAACACCCCCAAGGTCTGCCGTATGCAGCAGAAAACGATGGTGGAACGCTATCTGTGTGTAAGCGATCACGCAACCGTCAGAATCACAAAAGCTTTACCGAAAAACTCTCAGTTAATGGCGCCACACGGCCAGGGCTCCAAACACCCCTTGGCGGACAACCCAAGCACGAACGTCACCGCTTAAGTCTGGCTTCAGGATCACTGGTTCCCGCCGCGCGCCAACGCGCGAAGATGGCGGTCGGGAGCACGCGCGGGGAATCTTGTTCTGGGATCGCCATTTCGCCGGCTTCGAGGGTTCCTTGCCGATCGCCAAGCGCCGCGCCGAGTGTTTGGCTGAGCGCGAGGAAGGACAGGCGAACGGCATAAACTGTGGCGACGATGAAAAGCGGCTCGGGCTTTAAGAGTGCTGTGCAGGCTTCAAGCAGGCGCGAGAAGCCTTCATCGAGCTTCCAGATTTCACCATTGGGGCCGCGCCCATGCTTGGGTGGGTCCAAGATTATGCCGTCATACTGGCGGCCCCGACGGACTTCGCGCTCCACGAAGGCAAGCGCATCATCGGCGATCCAGCGGATCGGGGCCTTGTCGAGCCCGGCAATCGCTTGGTTCTCGCGTGCAAAGCCAATGGCCTTTTTGGAGGCATCGACATGGGTGACGTTGGCACCGGCAGCAGCGCAGACAAGGCTCGCCATGCCGGTATAACCAAACAGGTTGAGGACATCGGTTTGCCGCTTGGCCTTGCGGATCAGGCCATCAGCCCAGCGCCAATGCACGGATTGCTCTGGAAACACACCGAGGTGGCGAAAGGGGGTGCATCGGGCGGCAAAGTCCACCTCGCCCCAGCGCATCGGCCATTTTTCTGGCACTTGGCGGATGAAGCGCCACCGCCCCATTTCCTCGCCCTCAACGCCAGAAAAGGTGGCGTCGGCTTTCCGCCAATCGGCTTCGTCGAGGCGACGCGGCCACAGGGCTTGAGGGTCGGGTCGGATCAGGCGGTATTTGCCGTAACGCTCGAGTTTTTCACCATCGCCACTGTCGAGAAGCGCGTAGTCTGCCCAATCGTCAGCCAGCAAGACTTTGGCTTCCGGCGCGAGGCGGCGCGCGCGGGGAGGCGCCAAGCCGTCCATTTCAGGATCGCGCGCCGCGGAAGCCGTTTTGCCGCCAGATTTCATATGCTGTTACCGCCGTGGCTATCGCGAGATTGAGAGAGTCCGCCGTGCCCGCCATCGGAAGGCGCACCAAGGCATCGCACGCTTGCCCCATAGCACGGGAAATGCCGCTTTGCTCATTGCCCATCAGCAAGACGCACGGGCTTCCATAGTTAGTCTCGTGGTGTGGCGTTGAGCCAAAAAGCGCAGTGCCGACGAGCTTTGCGCCACCCGATTGCCGCCATGCGTTCATCTCGTCGAAGGTGGCGCGCGCGATAGGGACGGCAAACACCGAGCCCATGCTGGCGCGCACGGCCTCGGATGAAAAAGGGTCGCAGCTTTCCTCGATCAGGATAACACCACCGGCACCAACGGAATCGGCTGTGCGCAGGATAGTGCCAAGATTGCCGGGGTCCTTAGGGCGTTCAAGCGCGATCCAGATGTCGGCGTTTTGCGGGGTTAGGCTGGCGAGGGGGGCCAGGCGCTGGCGGAATAGGCCAACCACATTTTGGGCGTTATCCCTGCGGCCGATTTGTTCCAAGATCCGATCGGGCGCGCGCAAAAGACGGGCTCCAGCGGCTCCGGCCCGGCGGATCAAATCGCCAACATAATCCCGGCTCTCTGCCGAAGGGGCAAAAATCAAGGTTTCAAGATGCCAAGCGTGGTCTAGCCCCTCTTGAACATGGCGCGCGCCCTCGGCCACGAAAAGGCCGGTTTCGCGCCGGGTTTTCTTCATGTCGAGAGCACGGGCTAACTTAATGCTTGCATTAGCCGGACTGGTTATTTCCTCAACAAAATTCATTCCGTGCATGTATCCACAAAAAGGGAAAGTTGCCTTATGATCCGAAAAAACGAACGGAATATTGGTGCCAAACCTATGGATTGCCTTCTTTTCGAGCCGCATCAATAGGGTGCGACTAGCCGTTTGCGGCGCCATGCTTTTCGCAGTCTCAATTGCGATCGGATATAACCACCTACGAACTGTAGGGGAAGATAACGAGATTGCGGTCAAAAACCTGAATATTGACTTGCAAGGCTATGGCTTAGGCTTTGCCAGCCTACGCATTGTGGATGGAACCATCATTATCGTAGGAACCGCCCCTTCATCCACGGCCCGCGATCAAGCCATTGGCGTTATCTTGTCGCGTTCTTTGGACCTAAAGAGTGTTCCGTGGCGCACGCTCCAAGTTGAAGACCAATTGGCGATTGGCCCTGACCCTGCGGGAGTATCGTTTGCGCCAGCACTCAAAACTTATTCGCTTTCCGCGCCAAGCCAGCGGCGCAACGAACTGTTTGCGGGCATGATGCTCGCCGTCATCCTTGGGTCGGTTTTTGGCTATCGTGTTGGCGTTGCACGAATTAGCCGCGCGCGGGAGAAAGTTTTCCAACGAATGGCTCAACTGACAGCGGAACAAGACAAACTGGCCGAAGATCAAATCGCCTTTTGGCGACAACGGTTCTTGTTGGCACAAACTGGTTTCCGAGAAGCGCACGGCAAACCTATCAATCGCGACAGCAATCCTGTTTCTACACCAGATCAAGCGCCATAACGGCAAATGTCGCCAGCCAATGCTCCCCCATATAGTCTCCCGCCACATGGTTTAGGCTAGCTTCGAAATGAAGCGCGGCGGCGTCTAGCGCTGTTTTTTGCTCCATAGACCGCTCCTCAAAGCTTGTGGCGAGAGAGCGCCAACACCAAGCGCGAGACAGATTTAGCCCATCTAAGTGTGCAATCTTGCCATCGGTTCGATCGCTCGCGTGGGCGGGAGCAAACAGCGTGGCGGGTTCCCGTTCGGCTATCCGCGGCAAGAAGCTGTTCAGCCAAGGTTTGAATTGTTCCGGCGGAAGCACAACGCGCATAAACTCGGCTTCGATGAGAGCCGGCGACAGAAAGTCATCCTGACTGGGTTCCCAAGCCTGCACATCTTTGTCGTTCGCGTACCACTCCGCGGCTTTTTCGCATATCAATCGGAAAAGTTGTTGGTTTCTGGTTCTTGCATATTGGATCGACATACGAAGTGCGAAAGCGGTTGACGTGTGCACGCCGGTTCGGACGGGATAATTCGAAATCGGAAGAAACTCGGTAAATCGTCGCGCAAATTCCGCGCTCAAACATTCCATAGCCCTTGCTGCATTTCTAAACGTATCGTTGTCGTGCTCGTCCAACTCAGCTTGCAGGGCGAGCGTCCAAGCCCAGCCATAAGGGCGCTCGAAACCCCGGGACGAAGTACGCAATGCGTAATCGGCTTCCTTCACACAATTGGCTTCAGTGAACCGCTGTTCAAACAAGGCATCAATCTCAGCGGCGCTCGTTAGGGCTGGAAACCGACGCCTCAGCCTGGCCAAAAGCCAATAACCATGCACGCAGGAATGCCAGTCAAAGCTTCCGAAGAAGATAGGATGCAGCGCTCGGGGGCTCAAAACGTCGAAAGGCCCATCCATCACATGATCAAGCTTATTGGGAAACTCACGGCTTACGTGGCTTAGTGCAATCTGGGCGAACCTCTCGGCAAGGGATTCAGTCAGTTCAGTCATGGATGGGTATCGCCTGATCTATTCGAGTGCGCCGAAACCGCCACCGCCGGGGGTCTCAATTTCAAAGATATCCCCAGGGGCCATTTCAGCTTTGGCAGTGGCCGCTAAACGCTCGGAAGTTCCGTCTTTCCGCACAATTCGGTTAACGCCGCCCAGCCCTGACCCGCCGCCGTTCACACCAAAAGGCTGTGTCGACCGTCGGCCTGACAGCATTGCGGCAGACATGGGTTCGCGAAATCGTATGCGGCGCAAGGCGCCATCGCCACCTCGAAACTTTCCTACCCCTCCAGAACCGCGGCGGATGGCAAATTCGTCAACGATGATGGGAAAGCGGCTTTCAATGACTTCGGGATCGGTGAGGCGGGAATTCGTCATGTGGGTCTGAACAGCCGATGCACCACAGAAGCCATCCCCGGCGCCAGCGCCGCCGCAAATAGTCTCGTAATACTGATGCGTATCATTGCCAAAAGTGAAATTATTCATAGTGCCTTGAGATGCCGCAAGTTTTCCGAGCGCACCGAACAAGGCGTCGACAATAATTTGGCTTGTTTCCACATTTCCAGCCACGACAGCCGCGCCCCGTACTGGGTTAAGCATCGAGCCCGAAGGAACAAGGATTTTGATTGGCCTTAGGCAACCTTCGTTCAACGGAATTGCATCATCGACCAGGCATCGAAATACATAGAGTACGGCCGCCTTTGTAATGGCCAATGGCGCGTTGAAATTGTTATTCTGTTGCTCACTGGTCCCCGTGAAGTCAACGGTCACATTTCGGGTTGCCAAGTCCGGTATAATTGCCACTGAAATAGTAGCCCCATTATCCATCGGCGCCGAAAAATTGCCCGGTTGTAGTTTGGATATAGCGCGCCGGATTTGCTCTTCGGCGTTATCTTGGACGTGGCCCATATAAGCGCGAACAGTGGTGTAGCCATAACGGCCAACGAGGCGCTCAAGTTCGTTTTGCCCCCTTACACATGAAGCAATCTGAGCCTTCAAATCCGCTATGTTTCGTTCAATATTGCGCGCGGGATAGGGGCCGGATGAGAATAAAAGTCGTATTTCGTTCTCAAGAAGGTGGCCTTTCTCGACGACCTGAAAGTTCTCAATCTCGATGCCTTCTTGGTCAACCGAAACACTATCGGGTGGCATAGAGCCCGGCTGGATCCCGCCAATGTCGGCATGATGGCCACGGGCCGCCACGAAGAAAGCTGGGGTAACAATGCCCTCGATGAATACTGGCGCAATGACGGTAATGTCCGGCAAGTGCGTGCCACCGGCATGCGGCGCATTAAGCATGAAAACATCACCCGGCATGAGGTGAGCGCCACGCCGCTCGATGATCTCGCGAACGCTGTCACTCATTGAGCCGAGGTGCACCGGAATGTGCGGCGCGTTTGCCACAAGCCCGCCTGTCTCATCGAAAATCGCGCAGGAGAAATCCAGTCGCTCCTTTATGTTCACAGAGGAAGCTGTGCTCTGAAGTGCTAAACCCATTTCCTCGGCGATGCTCATGAACAAATTATTGAATACTTCCAACAAAATGGGGTCTAGTGTGGTCGCTTCCGTTTCCCTAGCCGTAGGCGCGTTCTGCCTCGATAAAATAAGCGCATGGTTTTGATCCATGTCAGCGCGCCAACCCGGCGCTACAAAGCCGGTTGCACCATTCTCAAGGATCAAAGCGGGGCCATTGATACAAAAGCCCGGTCCAATGGCGGCGCGCGCATAGGCGGGCGCCGCAAAACGCGAACCTGCCACAAAAACGTCAACCGACGCCACAGGTTCGCCGGTCGCCGGCGATGGTGCGGATGCCCTTCCCGAGGTCGTCGCGTCGCTGCGGCTGACGGCTTCGGCCGATAATGACGAGACCACTAGACTTTGGAGCGGATCAATGAACCCAAATCGCTTCCGGTGTTCATCGTGGAAGTTTTTGATGAGGTCGGCAGGGGCGGCCAATGGCAGCGACAGGCTTGTATCAGCCCCCTCATAGCGAACATTCGCCGACAGCAACACGTCGATTTCGCCATCGGCTTGCCGTGCGAGAGCCTCGCGCGCTTCTCTAGCGAGTTCGTTGGCCAATCCGGCCACATCTGTGTTCGCCGTCAGTTTTTCTTCTAGGCTTCGCTCGACGATGGCGCGAACATCGGCAAGCCCAATGCCCCAAGCCGACATCACGCCGGCCAGCGGATGCAGGACAATCGTTCGAACCCCAACAGCCTCCGCAACCGCGCACGCATGCTGCCCGCCAGCGCCCCCAAACGCCACGAGCGCATAATCGGCAGGATCATAGCCACGTTGGATCGAGATCTTCTTGATAGCTTCCGCCATGCTTAAATTGGCGATGGTCAAAAAGCCTTCAGCGACGTGTTGGGCACTCATCCTTTGGCCGGTCGCAACCAAAATCTCTGAACAAATTTGATCAAGCCGTTCCACCACAACGGCATGATCTAACGATTGATCAAAAGTCGGCCCGAATATAGATGGAAAAAACTGCGGTTGAATTCGCCCCAAAAAAACATTGCAGTCCGTAACCGTCAGTGGGCCGCCACGGCGGTAACACGCCGGACCGGGGTCAGAGCCTGCGGATTCAGGCCCAACGCGCAATCTCTGTCCGTCAAAGAAACAAATGGAGCCACCGCCCGCCGCAACGGTATGGACTTCCAACATGGGCCGCGAAAAGCGTACACCCGCGACTAAGCTATCCTTTGTACGTTCAAAGGCACCAGCAAAGTGGGAAACGTCAGTTGATGTGCCGCCCATGTCAAAGCCAAGTGCACGATCAAATCCAGAGGCCTGTGCCGCCGCTGCCATGCCAACAACGCCGCCGGCTGGCCCCGACAAAACAGCGTCTCGACCGCGGAAGCGACCTAATTCTGCTAACCCGCCATTGGATTGCATGAAGAGAAGTCGAGTTTTTGGGTCAAAGGGCTTCGCGAACCTTTCGATATAGGCATCCAGCACGGGGGAAAGATAGGCGTCCGCTAGCGTGGTGTCCGTGCGCGGCACGAACCGAATGAGGCGACTTACTTCTGAACCGATTGAAACATGTGAAAACCCGACTTCGCGGGCTATAGCGCCGATTTGGATCTCATGCTGAGGGAAAGCCCATCCGTGGAGCAGTGAAACCGCCAGTGCTGTGAAGCCATCATTTCGAGCTCGAATTAGCGCGTTTCGAACGTGATCTTCATCCAAAGGGCGCTCAACGGTGCCGTCGCTCAAGATACGCTCATCAACCTCCAGCACCGATGAATAGAGCACGTCTGGCTTGATGATATTTAAGGCAAAGATGTTGGCGCGCGCCTGCTGCCCGATTTCGATCGCGTCCGCGAAGCCTTTCGTTACGGCGAAGGCCACTTTGGCGCCCTTGCGCTCGAGTAGCGCATTGGTGGCGACCGTTGTCCCAAGCTTTACCTCATGAATCCGCGCAAATTCGGTGCCATTTTCGTGCAGAATGGCTCGAATGGCTTCCAGCGCCGCATCTTCATAGCGCTCGCGGTTTACCGATAGCAGCTTTCGTATGACAAATTCGCCATCGGGGCCTTCCGCCACAATGTCGGTAAAGGTCCCACCTCGATCAATCCAAAATCGCCATCCTGCCATCGCTCGATCATCGAGGAGGCGCGCCCTCCTATCAAGCCTTCTTCGGCAGCCGGGTGAAGTCGCCCTCACGGGCTGACACGCCATCACGCTCGAAAATCGATTCTTAACCAAACTGTGACTTTAACGACTCCGGACAAATTTTGGGGACCGTAATTTTATGCACAGTGCGATGTCAGCGTGGACGAATTTGAAGTTCAAGGTGAAGATCCCTGCCGCGATCGTCGGCTTCGCTCTCGTCCTCGGCATCGGCATTGGTGTTGCGAGCTATTTGACGGCAGCCAATGAAATTCGCCAGTTGACTGAGAAGAAACTGGAGGCTGCAGCTAATGATCGTAAGGGCCAACTTTCCAATTACCTGACATCAATCGAACAAGACCTGCGAACGGTCGCCACGAACCCGACAACGCTCTCAGCGCTTTCAGAACTCGGCGCGCAATTCCGCGCTATCCCCGGCGATGCCGTTCAAACGCTTCACGCCGATTACATAACGAACAATCCGAACCCAACGGGTCAGAAGCACAAATTGGACGCGGGGTTATCGGGCTCTGCCTATGACGCCACCCATGGACGGTTCCACCCGTGGTTTCGTCAATTCCTAGAAGAACGCGGCTACTACGATATCTTCCTGTTCGATACGAATGGAAATCTGGTTTACACAGTTTTCAAAGAGCTTGATTTTGCAACCAATTTCAACGTTGGTGCGGGTCAGTGGGCTGAAACAGATATCGGCAAGGCCTACCGTGCCTCGATGGCAGCGCAAAAGGGCCAGATTAGCTTTTACGATTTTAAGCCGTACGCCCCGAGTGCCAATGTCCCGGCCGGCTTCATTTCGATTCCGATCTTTAGCGGCGAAACCCGCGTTGGCGTTTTGGCCTTCCAAATGCCAATTGAGCGCATTAACACGATCATGTCCGACGTTTCGGGGGTCGGTGAAACCGGTGAGGCGTTCATCGTCGGCGACAACGGGTTGTTGCGGAACAACAGCAAATTCACTGAAGACGACGACATTCTGAAAACAAAGTTCGAAACAGAGACGAGCACGTCGGCTCTCACCGGAAAGGCAAGTGCCGGGTTTTCTGACCAATATCGCGGCGAAAAAATGCAAGAGTTCGCGGCACCCTTTAGCTTCAATGGCACAAATTGGGCGATTGTCGCTGTTCAAACAGTCAAAGAGGCAAATCAGCCGCTCGCAAGCATGCGCAACTCCATGCTCATGGTCGCTTCTCTGTTGCTTGCTTTAACCGCACTATGCGGCATGTGGCTTGCCCAAACGATGACCAAGCCGATGACGAAAGTCATTGATGCGATGAATTTGTTGGCGAACGGCAAGCTCGATCTGGAGTTGGACGACTCTGGGCGTGGCGACGAAATTGGTGACCTCAATCGCGCGCTCGCCGTGTTCAAAAGCAACGCCATGGACCGTGCCCGCTTGGAGACAACGGCTGACCATGAGCGGCGGCGTGAACTGGGCCGCCAGGCCCATATCGGCGATCTGATTTCAGAGTTTAGGAGTGTTATTTCCGCCGCGCTCAACGCTGTTGGCAATGAAACAACGGCAATGCGCACCTCGGCATCCGTTTTGACCCAAGTCGCAAGCAGTGCAAGCTTGGAGGCGGATGCCGCCCGTGAAGCATCAGCGGGTGCTTCTTCCAACGTGCAAGCCGTGGCCGCCGCTGCCGAGGAGCTTTCGGCCTCAATTCGAGAGATCGCCTCACAAGCCCATCAGGCCTCCGATGTGGTCGGTCGCGCGACCGCAATAACCCGTCAAACCGATGCAGATGTTTCCAGCCTTGCTGAAGCGGCACAAAAAATTGGCACGGTCGTCGGGATGATCCGCGACATAGCCGAGCAGACCAATTTGCTCGCGCTCAACGCAACCGTTGAGGCCGCACGCGCCGGCGAAGCCGGTCGTGGCTTCGCAGTCGTGGCGAGCGAAGTGAAGGCTCTTTCGTCGCAAACGGCACGCGCAACCGAAGATATCGGTCGCCAAATCGCCTTGGTTCAATCGTCAACCCAGCAAGCTGTGGACTCCATTCGCAAGATAACGAACACAATCGCGGATGTAGATACGTTCACATCGGCCATTGCTGCAGCGGTCGAAGAACAAGATGCGGCCACGCAAGAGATTGCTAAGTCGATTGGGTTGGCCTTTGACGGTTCAAACGCCGTCGCGCGGAACGTCGATACTGTGGCCTTGTCCATTGGCGAGACCTCTCAGCAAGCGGATATGGTCATGAGTGTGTCCGACAGCTTGAGCCGTGTTGCCGATGAATTATCCAATGGAGTCGATCGGTTCCTGTCGGACGTGTCAGCTGACTATACAGAGACAGAGAAGCGCCGAGCCTAACCTGAAGGTGAGCCACAGGCTCGCCACGGCAGAGGCGCTTCATGCCTTTCGGCGTATTTGGTGACGACATGAACCGTGTTACAGCCAGTTCATGTCGTCGGATATCTTATCGCCACTCTTGACCATGACCTTAACCGTCGACTTTGGCGGCATGGTCTCAATCGGCAAAGTGCCTGTGGGTTTACGCCGGATTGCGCCGGTAACAGGCGGCACGTTCAGCGGCAGCCGCGTCAATGGAACGGTGTTGCCCGGCGGTGCTGATTGGGTCGTAAACCGGTCCGACGGCGTGATGCTGCTCGACGTGCGCCTCACCCTGAAAACTGACGATGGCGTGTTGATTTATGTGACCTATCAAGGCCGCTTTATCGCATCGCCCGATGCCATGAAGCGTTTCGGACGGGGCGAAGATCTTACTCCGCACGAATATTCACTCGCAATCGTGCCAAAATTTGAATGTGGCGACGAACGCTACTCATGGCTCAACAACGTCGTTGCCGTCGGCACGGGTGAGCAAACAGCGACGGGCCCAATCTATACGCTGTACGAAGTCGGCAAGACGCAGTTCAATTGATGCCCAGAGAGAACGAGATTTATGGAAGCCATTTATTGGGTGCTGAATTGGGCCTGCCATCGGCGATGCACGCATTGCTATGATGATCGGTTCCGTCCCTATGTTCGCGGTGCGCTGGCAAATGTTGTTGCCGAAAGCCAACTGGCATACCCCAAAATTATCGAAAACCTGCCCGATGATTTCACATTCCTCACAAAAAGCGGTCGGCGTGAACGCGGGCGCTTAGTTCTTGCCGGCGGTGAGCTCCTGATTGATGGCGTTCGTGAGCCGGTCTTCTATCCCGTCTTGGAGGCTCTGCGCGCCAAATACGGAGCCCATGGTCCGCGCATCGGCATCCAAACGACCGGCGATATCCTCACACCTAAATTGATCGGTGAGATGTTGGACCGCGGCGTCGATATGATCGCGATAGCCAGTATCGACGATTACCATGTCGGGCTTCAGGGCGACGCCAAGTTCGCGCTCATGGAAAAAATTCGCGCAATGATGGCCCCGTTTGGTGTCAAGGAGGTGCCACCCTCTGGCCAGCTAGACCCACGCCTAAACCCGAGCGCGCCGATAGAGCGCCCGGGTCGAGACGTGCCGACTTTCTTGTTCTTCGGCGCCCAACCGGATCTCTGGATCGGCGAGCTTTGGCCGCGCGGCCGCGCGTGGAAAAACGGGCTCTCCAACGCCACCTATGAAACCAATTTCTGTGCGCGATGGAGTGGTGGGCAAAACTTCCTCAACCATGGGCATGCTGGCTCTGAGGTGGCCGTTGAGCCCGATGGTGCGATTTATCCGTGCTGCCTAAAAACCAAAGCCCCTCTCGGCTATCTTACCGAAGAAAAGCTGATCGACATTCTCGACAGCCTCAAATCACACCCGGCTCTGCAAGCGATTAACGCAGGCGATCCAGAGGCCATGGGGCTGGAAAACGGCTGGTCGCGTGATGATTATCGCCGTGCGTCAGAAACAACTGACCCCAAAGGCAAGCCATTTGCAAACCCTTGCATCGGCTGCGACGCCTATTTTGAACAAAAACTTGGCCCGGAGTTGCGAGCGCTTAGGCTCGAGCGATTGGCCCGGCGCGGCCTTGCTAGTTCCTCCTAAACGTTTCGGTTGCGGCGGTGCGGGTCCTTGCCGTTTCGGCGCATAAAGACCTAGCAATTGGCTGGATTGCGCCAAAGGTGGTCGGTTTGCACAAGTTATTTAAGCCAAGAAGCGGACAATTATGCTAATCAATGCGCCGAGTTTCTGATGTGCCGCGCAACTCTATTACCGAGAGTTTGGGCCCAGTTGCTTGTGTTGGCTGTCCAGAGTCCAATGGCCCGCTTGCATCTTGTCAGCACCGTCGTTCGAGGCTAACCAACATGATCTCGAGCCGCTTGATTTGAAGCATCAACCGATTGACCAGCATGACAGGCCAAAGCGAAAGCTTAAGCATTAGAGACACCAGCACAAGAACCGCCGAAGGCAGGCCCCAGTGTAGGGCCTCAAGAACGGTACTGGCTTGAAAGAAGTGCCAGCCTGCCCAAATGCTCGCTAAGAAAGCAAGCGTTTGAGCAACCATCACAATTGAATTGACCCAGCCATTAGCGCCGCTAAACAACCGCAAGGATTGCAACACAAAGGGTGGTTCCTCACCAATGGCGCGCAACAGTTCACGCTCTTCGGCGGCTACAGCTTGTGAGATTGCATCGTCTAAATGGTTCATTGTCTTTCTCCTTCTAAAGCCGCGCGCAAGTTGGCACGGGCATGCATGAGGCGGGTTTTGACGGTTCCCACCGGAACATCTAGCGCCACGGCCACTTGCGCGACGCTCATGTCCTCAAAATAGTGAAGTGCGACTGTTGCCCTTTGGTCTGGCGACAATTTTCCGATTGCGCGGCTGAGAGCCCGGGCATCAGATGCATCTATCGCTGGATCAAACTCAACATGTGTCTCTGGCTCGGCTAGAATGGCGCGCTCAAGTTTGCGGGCGTGGGCCAACTTTGACACGATCCGTGCGCAACGCCTTGTCACTATCCGAAAAGCCCAAGCTGGGAATGCACGGACCTCAACTAAGCGGCCAAGGCCATTTGCAATCTCAATCCACGCCTCTTGTGCAGCGTCTCGCGCACTGTCTCCAGTACCCAACAGCCGCCATGCGTGAGCTACGAGTTTTGGGTGCCAATGCTCAACCAATCGCCCAAACGCTGCCCTGTCACCTGCTTTTGCCGCTAGGACCAGGTAGTCGTTAACGAGAACATCGAAATTGGTTTTCATGGATTATCAGTGATCCTTCCTGACATAGGTGCATAGAAGGACCCAACGGGTTCAATTCCCAACTGTAACTGACTAACGCCGGACTGCTCGAGGTGCAGGCCACTATCTCCAACCTTTGAGCCATCCGGCGGTGGCTAAATACGTGGCCGCTCTCTCAAGTCTTATATTGCCGACCCCCTCGTGCCTTTCGTCCAAAAAACGCCCCACCTGTATTCCCAAAGCAAAACCGCTATAGGCAACGCCAACAAAGTTTGGAACGCCCCTTTTCTTGACCACCGCGCCACCCCACACCTTTTCCGTCGCCCCGATGATGGACTGGACCGACCGCCGCTGTCGGGCGCTGCACCGCGCGCTGAGCAAACACGCACTGCTCTACACAGAGATGGTCACTGAAGGTGCCATTCACTTTGGTGACCGCGAACGGCTGTTGGGGTTCGACGCCGTTGAGCATCCTGTTGCTTTACAACTGGGCGGGTCAAACCCTGAGCGTTTAGCGTCGGCGGCCAAGATTGGCGCAGATTGGGGCTACGATGAGATCAACCTCAATGTGGGTTGCCCCTCGGATCGCGTTCAAGAGGGCCGGTTTGGTGCCTGCCTGATGCGTGAGCCTGCCTTGGTGGCCGAATGTATCGGTGCCATGAGAGCAGCCGTGTCGATGCCGGTTACCGTGAAGCATCGCCTCGGCGTTGACGATCAAGACCCGGAATCCACGCTGTTTTCTTTCGTTGAAACCGTTGCTGCCGCGGGTTGCACCACCTTTATCGTCCACGCGCGCAAGGCGTGGCTTAAGGGCCTATCGCCGAAAGAAAACCGTGATATCCCACCGCTCGATTATGATATTGTTCGGCGCCTGAAAGCGGCACAACCGGGCCTTACCATCATCCTGAATGGCGGTTTGGAAACATTGGAACAGGCGCGCGCCGAAACACTAACGCTGGATGGCGCTATGCTCGGGCGTGCAGCCTATCATGATCCCGGCATCCTCGGCGGCGTTGATCGGCTTTTCTTCGGGCAAACCACGCCGGATGTAACGCCCGCGCAGGCGATCGAAACCATCCGCCCGATGATTGCTGCTGATCTTGCGCGAGGGGTGCCACTCCACGTCTGGTCCCGGCATATGCTCGGTCTTTTTCGTGGTCAGTCTGGCGCGCGGGTCTGGCGGCGTATTCTTGGCGAAGAAGGTCGTCAACGCGGGGCTGGCCCCGACGTCCTTGACCGAGGCCTTGAAGCCATAAAGGCAAGCGCTTTTGAACGCGAAGCCGAGGCGGCTTAAGTGGTTTTTGGTGGGCTAGACCTCAACGCCTTGTTGCAACTAGTTGCCGCCCTTATCGCTGCTGGCCTGTTTGCCGGGCTGATTGCGGGGTTGTTTGGCGTGGGTGGCGGCGTCGTTATCGTGCCAGCGCTTTACTTTGCTTTGGGCGTTTTGGGCTTTCCCGATGAGCGTATGCATGTCGCCGTGGCAACCTCGCTTTCAACCATCATTTTGACGTCCGCTAATTCTGTGCGCGCCCATGCCGCAAAAGGAGCCGTTGATTTTACTGTGCTCAAGACGTGGCTGCCGTGGATTTTTGGCGGCGCGGCGGTTGGTTCGGTGGTTGCAGGCTTCACCTCCGGGCCGTGGCTATCCATTATTTTTGGTGTTCTGGCGCTCGCGGTAGCTGCCAATATGGCATTCTTGAAAGATGGTTGGGTGATCGCGCCCGATTTGCCAATAGGGGGTGCCCGCGCGGCGGTCGCCTCTACCATTGGCGGTCTCTCCGCGATGATGGGCATCGGTGGCGGCGCGTTCGGCGTCATGGTGATGACGCTGTGTGGGCGCCCCATCCATCAGGCGGTGGGCACCGCGGCTGGCTTTGGCGCCGCCATCGGCATTCCAGCGGTCATCGGGTTCATCATTACCGGATGGGATGTCGCGGGTAGACCGCCTCTATCCCTCGGCTATGTCAATGTTCCGGGCTTCATTGCCATCGGCCTGCTAACAAGCCTTGTTGCCCCCTACGGCGCTAAGCTTGCCCACAGGCTCGATCGGATCTTGCTAAAGCGCCTCTTCGCTGCCTTCTTGGCGCTTACGGCGCTGAACATCCTCCACGAAGGCATCCTCGCCCTCACGGCCTAAGGATCAGCGTTTCCGGCGTCGCTTCAACTTTGGACAGGCGTCCAAGGAAGCTCATGCCGAGCAGGGACGTCGAAAGCCCCTCTCGCAAAACAACAGCATCCACGTTCTCAAGGCGCACATTCCCAATGGAAACAGCGTCAAGCCGCACGCCGGCGGCAAAGGTTTGCCCGTTGGCCGTATTCACGGGAATGTTGAAGGTTAGGCTGCCTTCAGGAATGCCCGCGCGACGCGCATCGAGTGCCGTCAACGCAACTGTGGAGGCTCCTGTATCCACCATAAAGCGCACAGCGCTGCCGTTTACGGTTGCCTCGGCCCAGAAGTGTCCATCGTCAGCTTTTCGAAGTGCCGCTGCGCCGCCTAAAGGCCGTGCAACGACCCCACTCGCCGCATCGAAGGGTGGTTCGTCCACGGCAACCGCCATGTCGGGTCGAAGCTCCCCAGAAATACGCCCCCAAACGCCTGAAATTTCGCCCCGATAGGCATAGAGGCCAACAAACCCGACCGCGATCCCTAGCCACAAGGCGGCATTCTTTAAGGTTTGGCCCACACTTCCTTCGCCACGCGCGAACACGCCAGAGCCAACCAGAACGCCAGCCATGAGCAAATAAACTAGGTTCAACACGCCGGGACCGGCAAGCGCATCAGCAATTCGGTGCTGGAACAGAACGGCCAATAAGCCAGCAATAACCAGCATAACAGCCAAAGCGATAATTGGGCCTCTCATCGTCTGCTTCTTGCACGATGATGGTTACGAGGGGCTGAATCCGACTTTATGGCTCAGCTGCCTTCTTGGGTCACCGGCTTCACCAAGCCGTCGTCGGGGTCCACAGCAAAGCACTTGGTTAACCGCACGCTCGCTCTGTGACAGAAAAGCGGGGCGCTTTGTGCCCGAATGGCTTCATAGAACGGGCGTTCAGCAAGCAAAGTAACGCCCGCAGGCAGAGACGGCCCCTCGGTTCCATCCGTCCAAACGGGTAATCGCGCCGCCGAACGCGCCGTCGTTGGGGCGTAACGGTTCAGGAAGCCCATCAAGCTCTCTTTGGTCTCTCCCGCATTTGCGGCAAAGCCCAACGCGCTGGCAGGCGCAGAAAATGAATAAAGCGGGCTACCGCCGGAATCCTGAACCGACAAAGTGACGACAGCCGCGCTGCAATCCTCGCCCTGTGATTGGACCACCATTCGATCTGGCTTTGCAAAGCTGCGGAGCGGCATGCCGCGCGCAATACGAATGTCGCAAGCCGCCGTTTCGCTCGCAGAAACAGCAGCGCTCACAGCGCTACTTGCCGCCAAATCCGAAGGCAAAGCCAGCGATGCAGAACCCGAGGGTAGGGCATCACTTGGTATCGCATCTTGCGCCATCCCGGCCCCACTGGCTTCCTCTGGCAGCGGCGGCAGCACGGTTTCGGCGGGAATAGTCTGTTGGTCGCCGAGCACAAACCGGCCAACCAAAATACCCAAGCCAAACGCAACGAGCACACCGAACAGAATCGCAGAAACGGTCAAAGCACGCACATTGGAGCTCCAGCTTGTCAGGCCTGTTACTTAGCGAGCGCCTCGCTCAAGTGCGAGCCCTCAACGCATTGTCGCTCAATGAATGCGCGCCAAAACGCCCAAGGGCCCCGTAAGGTCCCGCAAGGCCTCAACCGTGGCGCGGTACCCAGCTTCCACAGCCGTGTCGTAAGCTTTCCAATCCCGAAGATCGACGCCGCTCAGCTCTGGCATAATGAGCACATCAACCTTTTTCCGCATTTGGGATAGATCAACACCCACCGTCGCGGCGCGCATGAGCAAGCCTGCTATCGGAGGGGCCGCACTGAAGCCATGGGAGATCACCCAACGAAAAAACCCCGGTGGATCAATAAAGTCTTTCGCATTCAGGCCGCGCTGGTGGGTCACGTCGATTCCAATGCTTGGCCCGCGATGCGCGGCTTGCATCACATCAGCTGGAAAGTTGTTCATCACCGCGCCATCGACCAAAACTTCTTGGCCGTCAACGACGGGCGGCAAAATGCCAGGGAGCGAAATTGTGGCGCGCAACGCTTTCCGCAAGGCACCGGTTCGATGAATGCGTATGGTTCCAGCCGATAGATTTGTAGACACACAGAAAAATGGCAGCGCCATATCTTCGATAACGGTCTCGCCGAAATGTTCTTTGATTCGTTCATTCACCCGCTGCCCGCGGGTCATTGCAATCACGGGAAGTACATAGTCGCTAAGCGGGTTAGACTCCACAAACGCTTTCCAAATCCGGTTCTCGATCTCGTCGTCGCTCCAGCCCATCGCAAGGCTCGCGCCGATGACACCGCCCATCGACGTTCCGCCCACAAAGTCGATGGGCAAACCAAACTCATGAATGGCCCGAATGGCGCCAACATGGGCAAAAGCGCGGGCGCCACCACCGCCTAAAACCAAGCCAACGGAGAGGCCACACAGCGTTCGGGCCAAGCGCCCACAGTCCTCTTTCCGTACATCCCGCCAATGAAAAACCCGCACAGCATCGGCGGCGCGCAGCCATTCATCAACACTGGCAGCGGTTCGCTCCGACGGTGAGCCAGTGTCGAAATGATGCAGGAGAACAACGTCCACGAGCCTGAACTGGCGCGCCGGTGAAGGGTCTTCGGGTAGAAGCGGCGCCGATGGTCGCGCATCTGAACGCGCCAACACCCAAATGCGGTCGGCTTGCCTCAAAACCAAACGGCACCAAGGACTGTCTCCAATTGGCGTAATGAGCAAAACAACGTCGTTCCAGCGCTCAATATCATCGAACCACTGTGACGTGTTCTCAACTGCTTCTTCGCCAACGATCACGCAGCTTTTCCCAAGCGCTATCAATCGTTCACGTAGCTCTAAAGCGCGCTGTCGAAGGTCGATCGTGGGTGACGTGGATAACAGTGCATAGACGCGCGGATTTGAACTGGCACTTCGTGGCCCCGCATTTTGGCGCGCCCTCGTCAGCATTGTTTTTGCAAGCGCCTGCATTAGGGCAGGGTGCTTTGTAACCATACGGTCGAAGGTCGGGCGGTTCATCGCCAGCAATTCGCTATCGCGCAGGGCATGAACAGAAGCTGTGTGCGGCTCACCCGCCACCAACGCCATTTCCCCGACCGGCTCTCCAGCGCGAATATGCCCTAACAGGCTTGTTCGACCATCCGGACCGCGACGAAAAGCGCCGAGTGATCCCGATCGAACAAACCAAAGCCGATCGGCAACATCACCCTCTTGAAACAAGGGCCAGCCGCCGGGCAGCGAGTACCATTGAACCGCGGCCTCGACCTCGCGGCGTGCTGCCGGAGATAAGTTGGCCAGCAATGGAATATCGTCGAGCAGCCCCACCATAAGCTAATGCTCACCGTGTGTGGGGGTATTCTGTCAAGCGTGTTTGTCTAATTCAGAAACAGCATTTTTCCGTGCAACTAGGATGTCTCCCTTAAAGCGTCATGCCGCGCTTTATCGTCACCACGCGCTCTTGCGTGAAAAGCTGCGCGCAAGCATCGCCGCCTTCGCGCCCAACACCGCTTTCTTTCCAGCCACCAAACGGTGCGCGAAGCTCCCGCATCAGTGTCGTGTTAACCCACACGACCCCAGTTTGCAGCGCCCCCGAAACCGCCAGTGCTTTGTCCAGGTCTTTGGTCCACACATAGCCAACCAGGCCAAATGGGCTGTCATTCGCGATTTTCACCGCGTCTGCAGCGTCGTCAAAGGTTATGATTGTAGCAAACGGCCCAAAGATTTCCTCTTGGCAGATGATGCGGCCATTATCGGGGGCTGTGGCGACAATCGGATCAACAAAGAAGCCGCGCTCAAACCCTTTAGCTGTGCCACCACCGGTCAAAATGGTGCAGCCATCGGCTTCGGCACGCGCCACGAACGACAGCACGCGGTCGCGGTGCGCGCGAGATTGCAGCGGCCCCATTTGGGTATCTGGTGCGCGTGGGTCGCCAATTTTCAGGGCCTTTACACGCGCTACAAACGCCGCAGTAAACGCCTCTGCAATGCTCGATTGAACCAAAACCCGTGATCCGGCGAGGCATTGTTGGCCATTATTGTTAAACGCAGCCGTCACACAGCCAGCAATAGCTGCCTCCATATCGGCATCGTCGAACACGATGGATGCGGATTTGCCGCCCAATTCCATTGTGAACGGCTTAAACGACCCACCGGCCGCTGCCCCAATCCGCTTGCCAGTTTCTGTGCCGCCCGTGAAGGAAACGCAATCGACTTGCGGGTGATTGGTCAGCGCCGAGCCGGTGATGTGCCCGCGCCCATTCACGAGATTGACCACGCCATCGGGCAATCCGGCGGCTTTGAAAATCTCCATCATCAGCGGAAACGAAAACGGCGTTTGCTCCGAAGGCTTCAGCACGCAGGTGCAGCCAAAAGCGATCGCCGCGGCCACCTTCATCATGCCAAGCCCTAATGGCACATTCCATGGCGCGATCAGGGCTGCTACCCCAATCGGCTCTCGCGTCACCCACGTCGTGAAACCGGGTTCTTGATGGTATGAACGTCCGGGTGCTTGACCAATATATTCTGCGAAAAACCTAAAATTTGCCGCTGTGCGAGGGATGTGCATCGCGCGAAGAACGCTAACCGGCAGGCCCGTATGCGCGCACTCCACATCAAGTAATTTCTCGGCGTTAGCGTCAACACCATCAGCAATCTTGCGCATAATGGTTTGGCGCTGAGCAACGCTCATCCGTGGCCAAGGGCCGGTATCAAAGGCAGCCCGCGCCGCTGCCACTGCCGCATCAACCTCAGCAGCATCTGCTTCAGCCAGTGTGCCAAGGCTTAGCTCGGTCACAGGGTCAATAATATCGATCCGAAACGCATCTGCTTTTGGCGATACGGTCACCCCGTTGATAATGCTGGCAATTGTAAGCGTTGAAACCGGCGCATTCATGCCGCTTTTTCCTCGTCTTTGAACTCAGGATACTTGCCCAAAAACAGCAACATCGCAGCCCCTAAAGCAAACAAAACCGCCGCGATGTAGAGGATCGGCGCATAGGACTGTGCCGTATCGTAAACCCGCCCAAAGATCACCGGCCCCGCGCCAGACCCGAGTGCAAAAAACGCAAACATCATCCCATAAATCGCGCCAAAGCGCTTAAGCCCAAAATATCGGCTGACCATGTAGGCAATGAGGTCAAACTCCGCCCCCGCTGCCAAGCCAATCAGCGCAACAGCGAGCCCCGTTGCCAATAGCCCCATGCCGCCATGAGCCAAAATCAAACACGCAACGGCCGGGACGGACAGGAAACAAAAAGCAACCAGCGGTGCCCAAAATCGGTCGATCAAAAACCCTGAAACCACGCGCCCAATTATCACGAATAGACCAATAAGCCCCGCAATAAGCGCGGCCGCTTTGCCGTCATAGCCTTGGCTTATCAGTAGCTTCACGGTGTTGGGGATAATGCCGCCGACACCAATTGAGATGCCAAAAAAAGCAATACCCATCAGCCAGAAACGCCAATCGCCCAAGGCCTGCAACGGGGTAAGGCCAGCAGCCATTTGCCCAGAGGCACCCGGCGCCACTTCCGCAACGGAGACACCCCGTTTCTTTGCGGCGTCCGTCGCCTCAAAAAAGAAGAAATAGGCCAAAGGTAACGCCACAAACAATGGCAACGCCGCGAGGACCAAATAGGCCGTCCGCCAGCCATAGGCTTCAATCAGCGCTGTGGTGGCAAAAGGCGCGATCATTCCGGTAATGCCAGAGCCCATCAGCGCCAAGCCAAGCGCCAAACCCCGATGCTTGAAAAACCACGTATTGATGGCGCGGCCCCACGTGATCGCCAGCGTGGCAGAGCCGCCAACGGCCATCAGCGCCCATCCGAGGTAATAGGATTTAATGTTGGCATTGATCTGGCTCATGCTCGCTAATGCGAGCCCGAAAGCCAAAATCGAGGCCAGAACGAGATTGCGAACGCCGTATTTGTCGGCGATCCAGCCAATCACTGGGCTCATGAAAAGTGAGCCCATCAGCATAATAAGGATGCCGCCCTGAATGGCGCTCACCGACCAGCCAAATTCTTGACTCAGTGGCTGAACAAAGACCCCGTTGGTGTAAAAAGGCAGCGCGGATAGGCCCAAGCCAAACCCAATGGCCGAAGCCATAACCACGGTCCAACCGCGGGAAAACTCACCCGAATCCGCAGCGTCGCGCGCCGTTTCAGTTGCCGTCATGCTGGTGCCCCCACCTTATCCGCTGTCTCTGAAAGATCGGGGTATTTGCCCATAAACAGGATAAGCGTTGACCCAATCACAAAACAAGCTGCCGCCGCGATTAACGCCACATCATAGTTCTGGAAGCGGTCATAAAGTGCGCCAACGCCAACAGCCCCAATTATGCCCCCAAAGGCAAACCCCATCCCAATCACGGCATAAATCGCGGCATAGGCGCGCGTACCAAAATATTTGGCAACGAAGTAAGCCGCGACGTCGACTTCAGCACCTTGCGAAAAGCCAATAAGAACCACGGCCAGTACGGCCAATGGCAAGCTCGCACTCGGCCCCATTAACATTAGCGCACCAACAGCGGGTATCCCCATCGAAAGAAACGCCACCATTGGTGCGTGAAACTTGTCAAACGCCAAGCCAATAACAATTCGACCGATCAAAACTGAAACCGCCAAGGCGGACACAAGCAAGGCAGCCGTTCCCTTGCTAATGCCCTTATCGGTCAAAAGTGGCACCAACTGGCTGATAATGCCCACCAACGCGATGGTGATAAACAAGATCGACGCGGTCAGCACATAAAGGCGCGGTTGCTTCAGCGCTTGCACTACCGTGTAGCCAATCTTGGCTTCCTGTTTGATGGCTGCGCCTTCAGCCTCACCAACGTTTTTCTTCACCCAGTTCGATCGCTCAAACACAAACAGAAACACGCCGGGCAGTGCAATCAGCAACGAGAGAGCGGCCAGCGCATAATAGCCCATTCGCCATCCATGGGCCTGCATCAGCCACGTCAGGGCAGGGGGCGCAACAATAGCGACAACAGAGGTGCCCATTAGCGTGAGCCCCAGAGCCATGCCACGCCCTGTATCAAACCACGTCACAACAGCACGGCTATACCCAATGGCCCCAGTGCCTGAGCCAAGCACAATCAACGCCGCCGAAAGAGTATAATAGATCGGTAGGGTGCCCGGCATGTTGGCAAACCCGATATAAAGCAGCCCCAGCATCACCACAGAAAACAGCGCAATTGGCCGAACCCCGATCGTGTCTTTCAATTTGCCGACAAAGGGTGCGATCAACACGCCGAGCAACAAGGTTCCTTGCGCAGCGGCAATCTGGCCCCGCGTCCACCCGAACTCCGCTTGAAGCTCCTTTACAAAAAGCGAGCCGACATATTGCTGCAAACTGATGCCGCACCCAACGCCAATTGCGCAGCCCAGCACTACTTTCCAACCGCGAGCAAATTCTTCTTGTGCCGTGAGCGCCATTAACTCTCTCCTGCCTTTACGCAACGGACCACTTCGTCATCAAATTGACGAGAGCCCGACCGCGCGCGTGTTCGCAGAACGATCACTCTGGTGTCACGTAAGCGTCAGGAGCAAGAGGCCGCTAGTTTTATCAGCATATTGGAGGGTGTGAGGTGGGCATTCAGCGCGGTACGCGATCTGATTTTGAAATGCATATGCCCGTCATTGTGGTTGGTGCCGGCGGCTGTGGCATGAGCGCCGCTTTGGCGGCGCGCGATTGTGGGGCCGACGTATTGCTCATCGAACGAGACGCAACGCCCTTAGGTTCTACGGCCATGTCGACGGGCCTAATTCCAGCATCCGGCACGCCCGAACAAGCAGCGCTTGGCATCAACGACAGCCCCGCCCGTTTCGTCGCCGATATTCTCGCCAAGACCAAAGGCAAAACCGACGAAGCCATCGCCCACGCACTAGCCGAGGAGTCTGCTGAAACTGTGGCATGGTTGCGCGATGTTCATGGCGTGCCGCTTACCTTGCTCGACGGCTTCCTCTACCCGGGCCATTCGGCCAAGCGGATGTATGGCACACCCAATCGAACGGGCTCGGAGCTCATGGCCGCTCTGGAGACTGCCGCCCAAAGGTCCAGCGTCGATCTCCTTACAGAGGCAACGGTCACTACGCTCATAGCGAACAAGACGGACGCCATTATAGGTGTCCAGATCACAAGGCCGGATGGCTCAACAGAATCCATAGGCTGCGACGCGCTCATCCTCGCCACCTGTGGCTTTGGCGGGAATGCCCCAATGGTGGCGCGTTGGATCCCCGAAATGGCAAACGCGGTTTATCACGGGCATCCCGGAAACAAGGGCGATGGCTTGGTTTGGGGTGAGGCGCTCGGCGCGGCCTTGGCCGACATGACGGGATATCAAGGGCACGGGGGCTTGGCCGCGGGTCACGGAGTGCCAATACTTTGGCCGCTGATTATGGAGGGCGGGTTCCAGGTCAATGCACTTGGCAAGCGCTTCTCGAACGAAGCCGAGGGCTATTCAGAGCAAGCCGCCCGCGTCAATGCACAGCCCGGCAATGTCGCTTGGTCGATCTTCGACGAGCGATTGCATCAACTCATGCTGGCCTTCGACGATTATCATGACGCCTTGCGCGCTGGTGCGATCGTAACCGCTGACACGATTGAGGAACTGGCAATCGCCTGCGGCTTGCCCGTTCCAGAAACCATTGCCTCGTTTGATGACGTGCAAGCCCGCGTTGCTGACAACCAGCCAGACGCCTTTGGGCGTAGTTTTGGCGGCAAACCGCCGCTAGCCGCGCCTTTCCGTGCCGCCAAAGTAACCGGAGCGCTCTTCCATACCCAAGGCGGCCTCGTAGTGGACCGTCACGCGCGAGTCCTCCGAGAAGATGGCACTCCCTTCCCAAACCTCTTTGCCGGTGGCGGCGCGGCGCGGGGCATTTCCGGCCCGGGGGCATCAGGCTATCTTGCCGGCAACGGCCTACTCACAGCCACAACTTTTGGCAAACTGGCAGGCCGCGCGGCGGCAACATTGGTCGCGAACACAAAGGACACCCACCATGAAGCGGCTTGAAGATCAAACGCCCCACGCCATGCTGGTGCAAGGCGATCATGATGATCGCGCCCGGCAAGACTTTGCCTTCACATTCCGTAATCACGTGACATCCACGATGATGCCGTCGATCCGAACGGTTTACGATCATCGCGCCAAAAAGGCCTATGAGAAGCAAACCGGGCGGGCTCCTCAAAGCCCTAAAGAAATCCGCGATGCTGTTTCGGCTGACAGCTATTTTCGTTTCTACGCATCCGCGCGTCGTACCAGCCAAGAGCTGATCTGGGCCTCGGTCACGCATGCCGTTGAACGTGAATTGCCGGACTTGATTGAGCGCGCCAAACCCAAACTCAATGCACTCGGCTCGCTCACACTGAACCCCGCCGTAAAGCCGCCAACCTATTCCACTGCGCTCGACATTCACTGCATGCCCGGTGGCTATTCATCCGATTATGGCCCCGATGATGTGGCGGTTGGCGCGATCTATGATCGTGGCGTCCACATTTATATGTCTGGCCTCCTTGGCCCGAACGACGACTTTATGGGCCTTTTGGTCGGTGGCTTCGTGAAGCGTACGCAGCCCGACTTTGCCCCAAAACGCATACTCGATATGGGCTGCTCAATTGGTCACTCGACCTTGCCTTGGGCAAAAATGTACCCTGATGCCGAAATCGTGGCGATTGATGTCTCCGCTCCCTTGCTGCGCTATGGGCATGCCCGCGCTGAGGCGATGGGCGCTAAAGTTCACTTTGTGCAAGCCGATGCCGAGGATACAGGCTTTGAAGCGGGGTCGTTCGATCTTGTCGTCAGCCATATCATGTTGCACGAAACCAGTGGCAAAGCGCTGCCGCGCATCATGGCTGAATCGCGCCGTCTATTGGCGCCCGGTGGCCTCATGATCCACGCCGATCAGCCAAGCTTCAAAGCGCTTGATACTTTCGCGACCTTTATGCAGGAAAACGAGACTTGGTATAATAACGAGCCATTCTGGGCGAATTATCGCCGGACGGACCTGATCGAAGCGGCCATCGCAGCTGGTTTCCCGCGTGAAAATGTCTGGAATGACATTGCGGCGGCAGACATCATCAAGCAGTCGCAGAATCACGGGCCGAACGCTGAGCAAGATGCCAATTTGGATACCGAAAAGGCCGAGGCTGCGGGCTTTGAACTTCTTATCGCGCGAAAAGAGGGCGGAATGGCTTCGTGACAGACACGCCAATAAAAATCCGAAAGACTGTTCGTGGCAAACGGCCAGAGTTCCATGATGATGGCTCAATTGATCGTCTGATCGCAATGAACCTCGCCCTCGCCAGCGAAGTTTCAGCCTTGCGAGACCGGGTCGACACATTGGAGCGGCTAGGTACCGCAGCAGGTTGGCTCGGTGCCTCAGCGGTGGACAACTATTCCCCGACGATGGACGTAAAACTCATCCGCGAAGCTCGTCGGGAGGAGTTCGTTGAGCGCATTTTCCACGTTCTGAAAGAAGAAGTCGAAGATCTCCAGGCTGGCGAAACGTCAGAGGCTTACTGGGCCAAAATCGCGGCAATCGGGGAGACGTGAGGCAGGCGAATAGAGGTTGGCCGAATGCAAATTTAGCTTGGCTTCTCGGCAAACCTGTCGCCGCTCAATGCCGTGTTGTGTCGTCACCGTTTTCGCGCAGCCGCACTACCCAGCCGCCGCCTTCCAGCGCAGGCATTGCGCGCACAATCCGGCCCGCGGCAAGTTCAGCCTTTAAGAAGCGCCCAATCGGCTGAAACAGGGTTTCCCCACTGGTTGGGCTCGCTTTCCCAAACAAAATTGTCAGCTTTTGCGTGCCCAGCGCGCCGTGAAGGCTCAGGCTTTCGGCTAATCGCGCTAAAGCGGCTTCCTTCCGCTGCCCATGCAAATCCAATTCCGCGTCTGTTTCCAGATTTTCGGTTTGCAGGGCGCGGGCATCGTCAGGGTCAAAAAACGGCATAGCGCTAGGTGTCGGTTGGTTCTGGTTTTGCGTCAACAACACAGCCCCCATTTTTGCCTAGCTGAGCCGTTTTCCAGGGTTGCGCGCGCGCGTTCCAAGCCTTTTAGGCCTTTATGCCAAAACCAAAACTGTTATTGACCTCGGGACGGCAAATGCTATTTGTCCGGACAAATCATTGGAAATGCCATGGCCACGCTTCGCTCGCTCCTGTTTGTTCCAGGCGCCCGCCCAGAACGCTTTGAAAAAGCGCTTGAAGCTGGCGCAGATGCTGTCTGCATCGACTTAGAAGACGCCGTTCCTCCGCCGGATAAAGACGAGGCACGGCGGGCCACCCTTGATTTCGTATCCCAGTCCCGAGAACGCGGCCCTTTGCTCGGTTTGCGAATTAACGCGGTCCGCTCCGCCTTCGGTATGGCAGACCTCGTGGCTATTTCAGCCTCACCAGCGAAGCCCGCTTTCGTGATGATGCCAAAAGCCAGCCATCGCGAAGACGTCGCCATTGTCGCCGAAGTCCTCGGGCCGCATGTGCCACTGTTCCCTATCGTAGAAAGCGCGCTCGGCTTAAAAAACGCTTTCGAGATTGCGGCGGCTCCCTCAGTATTCGCGGTGCTCTTTGGCGGCGCGGACTTCTCCGCAGACCTTGGCGCCGAGCTGAGTTGGGAACCGATGCTCCACGCTCGTGGCACGCTTGCGGCAGCCTGCGCGGCGGCAGGCGTCCAATTGCTCGATGTGCCCTATCTCGACATAAAGGATGAAGAAGGCCTGCTCAGCTCCACCCAACGCGTTAAAGCTATGGGCTTCACAGGTCGCGCCTGCATTCATCCAACGCAAATAGCCGGGGTCAATGCCGCCTTCACGCCAACCGAGGCTGAAATCGCCCATGCCCACGCGGTGAATGAGGCCTTCGCCGCAGCAGCCGGTGGCGCGGCGCTCCTCAACGGAAAACTGATTGAGCTTCCAGTTATTCGTGCCGCCACCCGTGTGCTAGAACGCGCCAACCGCTAACAAAACGACTTCAGGGGAAAAGCATGGTTCAGAATTGGAAAGAGGTTGGCCCGCAGCGTTATCGCGAAACGTTCGGGCGCTATTACGAGGATTTTCATGTCGGTGACGTTTACGAACACCGTCCCGGCAAGACCGTCACCGAATATGACAACCATCTTTTCACGTTGCTGACGCTGAACACCCACCCCATGCACTTCGATGCCGAGTTTGCCGCCGCGTCTGAGTTCAAAAAGAACCTCGTTGTTAGCCCCTATACGCTGGCCTTGCTCATCGGGATGAGCGTGACCGATACCTCGCAAAAGGCCATCGCTAATCTCGGCATGGACGAAGTGAAGTTCACCGCCCCGGTATTCGCGGGCGATACGCTGTATGCCGAGAGCGAAGTGCTCGCGAAACGCGAAAGCGCCTCGCGCCCCGGCCAAGGCATCGTCACCATAGTCACCAAGGGCTTCAATCAGAACAAAGTGATGGTCTGCACCTTCAAGCGCAACATGTTGATCCCGGCAAAAGGCCACGCCGTTGAAGACAAAGTGGGCCATTATTGAGCATGGCACGCGAAACTTTCACCCTCACACCCATTGGGCGCGTTGTCGGCGGTCGCGCAGAGGCGATTGATGATGATTGGGGCAAAAGCCGCGCGCAGATCGTTCTCGACCCTGAGCTCTACGCGCCTGACGCTGTGGCAAGCCTCGATAGCTTTTCCCATGCCGAGGTGATCTTCGTGTTCAACAAGGTCACGGATGCCCAAATCACCACCGGAGCCCGCCACCCGCGCGGCAACAAGGATTGGCCATTGGTTGGCATCTTTGCCCAGCGCGGCAAAAATCGGCCCAACCGCCTCGGCGTAACGGTCTGTCGTATTGTCTCGGTCGACGGCCTAACCGTCGAGATTGAAGGCCTTGATGCCATCGATGGAACGCCCGTGCTCGACATCAAGCCGGTTCTCAAGGGCTTCCTTCCGCGCGGCGATGTGGTGGAGCCCGCTTGGGCCAGCGAACTCATGAAAGACTATTGGTGAGCCAACTCACCCCGGTAACCCTTAACGAAAGAGAGAATAACCATGGCTGACGGATTTGTTTCGGGGATTTCTGACGCCGACGAGCGCGCAATTATCGAAGCGATCGACAAATGGATCGTCAAAAAAGTTGCCCCTGTCGCGATGAAGCTTGAGCATGACGACATCTGGCCGTCAGATCTGGTGGACGACATGACGGAACTTGGCCTTTTCGGCGCGCTCATTTCGCCAGAGTTTGGCGGCCTCGGCCTCTCAGCCACCACATATTCACGTATCGTCACCCGCATCTCAGAGGAGTGGATGAGCCTGACGGGCATCTTCAATTCCCACTTGATGATGGCCACTGTCGTGCAAAAGTTCGGCACGCAGAACCAAAAAGAATACTGGCTGCCAAAGTTCGCCGATGGCTCGATGCGTGGTGGCCTTGGCCTGACCGAACCCGATGCTGGAACCGACCTGCAAGGTATCCGCACGGTCGCTAAACGCGTGGGCGACAAATACGTCGTAAACGGCACCAAAACATGGATTTCCAATGCGATCCAGGGCCATGTCGTGGCATTGTTGGTGAAAACAGACCCCGAGGCGAACCCGCGCCATAAGGGCATGTCCATGTTGATCACCCCCAAGATCGACCCCGAAACCCGCGCGCCGCTCAAAGGCGTTGCCAACGGCAAAAAGCTGGAAAAGCTGGGCTATAAGGGCATCGATTCCGGCGAGTTCATCTTCGACGACTACGAGTGCTCAGCCGAATTATCCCTCGTTGGCGGCGAGGAGGGCAAGGGCTTCGTCATGGCCACAGGCGGGCTGGAAATTGGGCGTATCAACATAGCGGCCCGCTCCGTTGGCATCGCACGCCGCGCGCTCAACGAAAGCGTCAAATACTCCCAAATGCGCAAAACCATGGGCAAGCCGATCTGCGAGCACCAAGCTATCCAGCTCAAGCTCGGCGAAATGGCCGCCAAAACGCGCGCTGCAGAACTTCTCGTGGAAGATGCCGCCCGCTTGTTCGACACCGGCGCGCGCATCGATATGGAAGCCGGCATGGCCAAGTATTTCGCGTCAGAAACCGCCCTCGAAGTCGCTACGGAAGCCATGCGTATTCACGGCGGTTATGGCTATTCCAAGGAATACCCAATCGAGCGCCTCTACCGCGATGCCCCCCTGATGTGCATCGGCGAGGGCACCAATGAGATGCAGCGCATCATTATCGCCAAGCAATTGATCGCGCGGAATAAGGTCTAGCGCCTGCGCGGTTTCGTTGGACGAGCATCGTATATACGTGTATATATGATGCTCGTAAGCGGGATGAAAATCATGCAAAGAGCGCGAACCAAAACTTTCAAAAGCGGCAATAGCCTCGCCGTTCGCCTTCCAAAAGACATTGCTTTCCCATTGGGAACCGAGGTTGAAATCATTCGGGAAGGGGATGTGGTGACCTTAAGGCCCCTACGGATTAGTATTTCTGAGATGCTAGAGAACCTCAGGCGTTTACCAAGGCCGGACTATGTGGAAGTGCGCGACATGGAAGAAATTCCCGAACGACCGGGGCTTTAAGTGTCTTTCATTTTGGATACGAGCGTATTGATTCCGCTCCGCGACAGTGACCCCGCTATGATCAATCGCGTTGGTTCGCTAGGGAATGAAATATCGGCGTCTATAGTTAGTAGGGTTGAATTGGAAGGCGGCGTGTACCGAGACGCCTCACAGGCGCTTCGACGGCGTGCCAATCTGGATAATCTGTTGGCAGGATTACGATTTGAACCTTTTGCTGAAAGTCATGCGGCTATCTACGGCGATATCATCGCCACCATCGGCTATTCCCGTCGCAAGCTGCTCGACCGCATGATTGCCGCTCAGGCCTTAGCCATCAACGCGACCCTCGTCACCCTCAACCCGGGCGATTTCTCCGATGTTCCGGGCTTGAAGCTGTTGGCGTGGTAGCCACCCCAAAGCACGCTAAATCCGGCGTGTAGTCGGAATCGGATAAGACTCAATTGCAAGCAACTGCATCAAGTGAACTCAGACCGAGAAATACAAAAAAATTAGTTATAACAAGGCTATATGTCGTCATTTAGCGGGTGTTAGTGCCTGCCATGCTCCTGCAATCTCGCCAATGGGTTAGACTCGCAGCAACTAATTTCTCCACCCCCTCGCCAACTGTGCTTATGCTGAGGGCTAATCGTTTTGGCGCTATCGTCACTGTTAGGAATTGTCGCTTGAGCTTTTCAATGCCCCAATCCACTGCCATTGCAAGCCGTTGGCGTCGCGGTTCGTGCCATTGCGGCGCGGTTGCGTTCGAAGCACTAAGTGCCAGCCCTGTTGAAGTCGAAGCCTGCAATTGCTCCATATGTCGCCGCGTGGGCTTTTTGCATTTGATCGTGCCGCAATCGGCCTTCCGCTTGATACAAGGCAAAGACGCGCTCACCGCCTATCGCTTCAATACCGGTGTGGCTGAGCATACCTTCTGCAAAATCTGTGGCGTTAAGCCGTTCTACACGCCGCGCTCAAACCCCGATGGCGTTAGCGTCAACGCCAATTGCTTTGATGATGGTGAGGCCCCGGAGCTGACTATCGTGGCGTTTGACGGGCAGAACTGGGAAGCCCACGCAGCCAGCCTCGCGCACAAAAGCATTGAAAGCCAAGCATGACTTATCTCCCTCTCGCCGGCATCAAGATCCTCTCCGTCGAGCAATATGGTGCAGGCCCTTACGGCACGATGTTGCTGGCAGACCTTGGTGCTGAAATCATTAAGATCGAAGCGCCCAGCATGGGCGGCGACGTTTCGCGCGCCACGGGCCCCTATTTCCTTGGCGAAAATGACAGCCAATTTTTCCAGACCTTCTCACGCGGCAAGAAATCCCTCGCCATCGAGATCAAAACGCCCGAAGGCCGGGGCATGTTTGAGGAGTTGGTAAAATCCGCCGATGCGGTAGCCAACAATCTGCGCGGCGATCAGCCGGCCAAAATGCAGCTAACGTACGACGACCTCAAAGCCATAAACCCAAAAATCGTCTGCGCCCACCTTTCGGCCTATGGCCGGGACAATGAGCGCGCGGCGTGGCCCGGCTATGATTATTTGATGCAAGCTGAAGCGGGCCTAATGTCGATGACGGGGGAGCCCGATGGCCCACCCGCGCGCTGCGGCCTGTCGATTATCGACTTCCACACCGGCTCTCACCTGGCGGTCGGCCTTCTCGCGGGCGTCCTCGGCGCGCACCGAACCGGGCAGGGGTGCGATATCGATGTAGCCTTGTTCGATACCGCCCTGCACCAAATGAGCTACCCCGCCACATGGTATCTCAATGAAGGCGTCGAAGTAGGCCGCCTGCCGCGCGGTGCTCATCCATCTATAGCCCCCAGCCAACTCATCAAAACCGCCGACGGTTGGCTGATGCTAATGTGCCAAACGCCAAAATTCTGGGAAGCCTTCTGCGCCAAAGTCGGCCATCCTGAATGGATTAGCGATCCCCGCTTCGCCACAATTCCCGCCCGCCGCGAAAACTTGATCGAGCTGACCGCAACACTCGACGCGCTCCTCTCGACGCAGACCACCGCCTATTGGCTCAAACTCCTCGGCGGCCAGGTTCCCGTCGCTCCGGTAAACGAGATCGACGAAGCGCTCACCAGCAACCACGTTCGCACTATCGGTATGACGGATGTGGTCGACCACCCCGATGCCAAAGGCGGCAAACTCGCCATGTTGGCCAGCCCCATCAAAGTGAACGGCAAGCGGCCCTTAGGTAAGCGCGCGCCAAAAATGGGGGAAATGGCATGAGTGCACGCTGGGATCCCGCCGAAATCATCAAAATGGTGCCGTTCGCAGCGCATTTAGGCCTCGAGATCGGCAGCATCGAAAAAGACAAAGTCGTCGTCGAAGTCACACTCAAGCCAGAGCATTGCACCTCTGGCGGCACCGCGCGTGGTGGCTTCTTGATGGCGATTGCTGACTTCACAGGCGCAGCCGCCGCCTACCAAAACCTTCCCGAGGGCGCTAAGGGCACCACTACCATTGAAAGCAAAACTAACATGATAGGGGCCGCCCCCGCGGGCTCGCGTCTGCGCGCCACGGCCACACCCATTCATGTCGGTCGCCGCACGTCAGTTTGGTCCACACGCGTAGAACTCGCCGAAACGGCCAAGCTCATCAGCCTAACCAACCAAACGCAGATGGTGTTGTAACCCCATGAAGCTCGCCGGCATCAAAGTCCTCGACCTCTCCCTGTTCCTCCCCGGCCCGATGCTCACCGTCATGATGGCGGACCACGGGGCTGAGGTCATCAAAATCGAGCCAAAGGGCGAAGGGGAGCCGACGCGCCATGTCGGCTATGCCAAAGGCGGCGAAACCGTGTGGTTCCGCAACACTCATCGTGGCAAGCAAAGCCTGCAGCTTGATCTCAAAGCGCCAGAGGGTAAGGCGATTTTTTTCGCGCTCGCCAAAGAGGCTGATATCATCGTCGAGGCCTTCCGCCCCGGCGTGGTGGATCGGCTGGGCGTTGGCTATGAGGCCGTGAAAGCCATCAATCCCGGCGTGGTCTACGCCTCAATCTCCGCTTTCGGCCAAACCGGCCCACACCGGGATCGCCCGGCCCATGATGTGGCGGTGGAGGCCATGGCGGGCCTGATTGCGCTCAATGAGGGCCAAGATGGCAAGCCCACCATGCCGCATGTTCCGGTGGCCGACGCCCTTGGTTCCTATGCCGCGCTTACGGGCGTTTTGATGGCGCTGTTGCGCCGCCAAACTACCGGGCAGGGGGACTATATCGACGTGTCCATGCTCGATGCCTGCATCGCATGGACACCCAACGTCACCGGTCGCATCTTCGCCACAGGCCAACCGCATGTGGTGAAGGAAGAACGATCATGGGGTGGAAACGCCATGTTCAATCTTTACGAAACAGCCGACGGGAAGTGGATTGTGCTGGGTGGCGCTGAAGTAAAGTTTGCGCGCAATCTCTTGGAAGCCCTTGGCCGCCTTGATCTTTTGCCGCTCGCGAGCTTGCAGCCAGGGCGCGGCCAAGAACCGTTAAGGCAATTGTTCCGCGACACCTTCATCACCAAAACCCGCGCGGAATGGGAGGATTGGATGGCGGACAAAGACATCTGCTTCGCCCCCGTGCGCGATATGGTCGAGGCGTTCGCAGACCCAAACCTCGTGGCGCGCGGTATGTTAGCCTATGATGGCGCGGGCAATGAAATCGTCGGAACGCCAATCCGGTTCAAAGCTGAACCCGCCCAAATCAACCCAGCAACGCCCACACTCAGCGGCGATGCCGACGCGATCCTTGCCCGCCTCGGATATAGTGCCGATGAAATCATGCGCCTGAAAGCAGGGGGAATTGTTGGTGGCGGCTAAGCAAGCGGCCATAAGCCCGCCGTGATCTCTGTCATCATCCCCACCTTGAATGCGGCTCCACGTCTCGCCGAATGCCTTGCAGCGCTCGTCCCGGCGGCGGCCGATGGCCTGATTGTCGAAGTCGTTATTGCAGACGCAGGTTCAAAGGATGAAACACTCGACATCGCGGAAGCGATGGGTGCTTCAGTGGTCTCTAGTGTGAAGGGTAGGGGGCCTCAGCTGATCGCAGGCGCCAGCCAAGCCAAACGCGGAAAATGGTTGTTGTTTCTGCATGCTGACACTGTGCTGGAGGCCGGTTGGGAAGTGGCCACCCGCAGCTTTGTTGAGCGCCATGAAGCCAACCCAAAAGCGGCGTGCTTCACTTTGGCTTACGATAGCGACAGCAAAAAAGCCCGCCGCGCTGAACGCCTAATTGAGTGGCGCTGCGACACTTTTGGCCTTCCATACGGCGATCAAGGCTTGTTGATCGCGCGCACTCATTACGACCCGATCGGCGGCTTCGCGCCTCTGCCCTTGATGGAGGACGTCGACATCATTCGCCGGATTGGGCGTAGGCGCATCATAATCTTGCGGAGCAAAGCGATCACCAGTGCCGATAAATATGAAAGGGATGGTTGGCTAAAGCGCAGCGCAAAAAATATCGCCTTGGTGCTGGCTTACTTCGCCGGTGTTAAGCCGGAAAAACTTGCGCAATGGTATCGCTGATGAAGCCGACGCTTGTCATCATGGCGAAAGCGCCGCGCATCGGCACTGCAAAGAGCCGACTAGCACGCGATATCGGCCTCGTTTCGGCGTGGCGCGTCAATCGCGCGCTCAACTGTCATACAATGCGCGTGACAAAAGACCCTCGCTGGAACACGGTTTTGGCCGTCGCGTCGCGGCGCGATCTTAACGTTGATTTGCCCGGTGTTTGGCCGCTGAAAGCAAGGCGTCAGGCCCAGAAATCAGGTGACCTTGGCGCGCGATTGCAGCATGTTTTCCGGTCCGCTCCTTTTGGGCCAGTGATGGTCATCGGAACCGATTGTCCAGCACTTCGCCGTGACGATCTTGCCGCCGCAATAAGTGCTCTGCATCGCGCCGACGCCGTTCTTGGCCCCGCCACCGATGGCGGCTTTTGGTTGTTGGGGCTCAACGCTAGACTCGCTAAGAAGGCGAACTTTTCCAATATCCGATGGTCATCAAGCCATGCGCTGGACGACACCGTTAAAGCCATAACGGCAAAAAAAGTGTTATACATCAGAACGTTAACGGATGTGGATGACGCAGAGTCCTACCGCCAAGCTTATTGTGTCAAGCGAAGACCCATAGCCGAGACCTCAGCCAAGCGAGGGTTGTCAACAGAGCGATAAAGCGGCATCCGCTCGGCGGCAAGAGACTCCAAAGTCGGCGCCCTTTGGCCAAAGCGGCGGTGATAGATCCACATATTCGCCATCACTTTCTCCGCGTAAACGCGCGCCTGGCCATTGGGTGAAGCCTCAAGGAACATCAACGGATCATTGCCGCCTGCCACATTGGGCGTCCACCGCGCCAAAGCTCCGGGTCCCGCATTATAGGCCATCAAAGCCCGGATCACGTCGCCGCCTACCACGCCTTCATTCAGCATTTGTTTGATGTAGGCCTGGCCCAATTCCATATTAAATTCAGGGTTGTACAACATTTCCGGCGACCGCTTTAACTCTGGGCGCCCCGTCATCCATGCAGCCGTTGATGGGATCAATTGCATCAAACCTCGCGCGCCGGTGCGCGACACTGCCCGTGGGTTGAAAGCGCTCTCCTGCCGCATCACGGCCAGAACCAGAGCACGGTCAATCGTCCAACCATTGCGCGGTTCCCACGCTGGGATTGGATAACGCGCCACAAGTGCGGCAGGCCCTCCCGATTGTGCAATCCGTTCCCGCGCCGCGCTAAGGTTCAAGGCTTCCGCCAAGCCCAGCCACGCAAAGTCGTCGTCGGCTTTTCCGGTTGCCCAGCCGCGCAAAAACTCCAGCTCAGCATCGTCACTTTGGCCTACTTGAACCAAAGCCGCGGCCCGTTTTGCAAACACATTGCGCGCTGCAAGCCGAAGCGCTTGCTCGCGCGTATCATCGGCTGATGGCAAACGAATGGAATCCGTCCGGCCCAGCTTGGCCAAAGCCAATTGCCCATAGAAGGTGAGGGGGCTTGCTGCGGCCGCTTCCAAATGCGACCGAACGCGCGCGTTATCGCCCAGCTTTTCAGCCGCCCGCGAGGCCCAAAACGCACCGGCAGAGCGTGTCCAATCGTCGCCATATTCCCAACGCGATGTTACCTCGAACGAGGCTAAAGCCGAGGTCATATCCCCAATGCGATACGCCGACAGCCCGGAAATCCAGCCCGCCTGGCCCGCCAAGGGCCCTTCCAATTCGGGCATTGCCAGAACGTAGGCCACTTGATCATCGCCAGCGTAAAACCGTGCTGCCGCCGCATCCACGCGCCCGCGAACGCCCGCATTCAACCCCGGCCCACCTTGAACGGGGCGATAGCTTGGCTCTCGTACCCACCCCGTGCTGCGCCGAATTGTGATCACTTCTGGCCGACGCGGAACCTCGGCCGTTGGCAATCGAAGTTGCATCGCGCGCGCGTAAACACGGTCCGCGCCGGCATGATCGCCATAGCGTTCCAGCCAGCCCACAAAGGATGCATTGTCTGGCGGCGCGACGTTCGTCGCCAGCAAAAGGTCGCGCACGATCAAAGGTGCGAGAACATCATCACTCGTGGTGTCAACAGCAACCCGCGCGCCCGCATCGTCGCCTTTGGCTGCGGCGTCAAAGGCGGTTCGGTAGGCCGCAACATCTGCAGGCGATAATGGATCAAAAGGTCCTGCCAGCGCTGGCGCGAGCAAGCCAGACAGCGCGATCAATGCTGTAGTGGCGAAAGCAATGAGCGTCGGACGATTCAAGCCGGTCTCCGGGTCAGTTCGTCGAACCATCAAAAAACGAGATGGGTCAATCTATTATGGCCTTCGTGCGGACCGGCGGCCCGCTTCTTTCGACCCCCACCCTCCTAGAAGTGTGGCTCTAATGCAACCCCTTGCAACAAAATTTGCTTCTCGACCCTTAACAAATCTGCCCAAGCAAGATGCTTGTCCTGCGGCCTCCGCAAAAGAAAGGCCGGGTGCAAGAGCACAAAGGTGTCGATTGGCTTGGTCAGGTTTGGCAGCGTCAAGCGATGATTGGCCTTACGCATTTTCATGATCCCATCCTTGGAGTCCAAAAGTGCTTGCGTCGCAACCGCGCCCACCAGCAACAAGCAATCCGGTTGGGTAATCTCGATGTGGCGGCGCACAAAGGGCAAGCATATGGCCGTTTCAGTAGCGGTGGGGTTGCGGTTTCCGGGGGGGCGCCAGGGAATAATGTTCGTGATGGCGACATTTGCGCTTCGGTTTAAGCCGATGCTGGCAAGCATCCGGTCAAGTAATTGTCCCGAAGCTCCCACGAACGGTCGCCCTTGCTCATCCTCTTCTTTGCCGGGCGCTTCTCCAATAACCATCACGCGCGCGCCCCGCACGCCATCCATAAACACCGTGTTGCGCGCTTGGGCCTTCAGGCTGCAGCCATCAAAGGCCCGAACCGCCGCCTCCAATTCGTCCAGCGACGTGCAGGCCGCCGCCGCCGCTTTGGCCATACTAACAGCATCGGCAATCGGTGTTGCGGCTTTCGCTTGAGCACGAAAAACCGGCGCAGGCTTTGGTGCGTTGACGGAAGGGGCCGCTTGAAGGCGAGGACGCGGTGGCACCTCAATGCCGGCAAGCGCCCACCAATCATCGAGGCTTTCCAAAATGGCTTCGGCACTCGCAGTCACTTTTTCATCCAAACTCGCCAAAAAACAGCACGAAAGCGCGATGCCGCTAAGGCATTGCCTTGACCCGAAAGCCGGTCACCGTGATTAAGGCGCAGATTGCGCCGTCAAAACAAGACGGCAGATAGGGTTTCGGGAGGCGAATATGGCGGTTGATCAGGTCGAACGCGAGTCCATGGACTACGACGTTCTTATCGTCGGGGGTGGGCCTGCGGGGCTCAGTGCGGCTATTCGTCTGAAGCAGATCAACCCAGACCTATCGGTGGCTCTCCTCGAAAAGGGTTCCGAGGTCGGTGCACATATTCTCTCGGGTGCCGTAATCGATCCAAAAGCGCTCAACGAGCTAATCCCCGACTGGCGCGAAAAAGGCTGCCCCCTGGAAACCGAAGTCGTGAAAGACGACTTCCTCGTCCTCGGGCCAAATGGCTCCTTGCCCTTGCCAACTTGGGCTATGCCGCCCTTAATGAACAATCACGGTAATTATATCGGAAGCTTAGGCAACCTGTGCCGTTGGCTCGGCACGCAAGCTGAAGAACTTGGCGTCGAGATTTATCCAGGCTTCGCCGCCGCCGCTGTGGTGTATGACGACGAAGGCCGCGTTAAAGGCGTTCAAGTCGGCGATATGGGCATTGGCCGTGATGGCGAGCCGACATCAGACTACACACCCGGCATCGACATTTTCGCGAAATACACTCTGATCGGCGAAGGCGTTCGCGGATCCCTCGCAAAATCCTTGATCGCGAAGTTCAACTTGGCTGACGGCAAAGAGCCGCAAAAATTCGGCATTGGCATCAAAGAGCTGTGGCAAGTCGATCCTGCTAAGCACAAGCCCGGCCTTGTGCAGCACTCCTTTGGTTGGCCGCTCGATTGGTCCACCGGGGGTGGCACATTCCTCTATCATTTCGGGGAGAACTTGGTTTCGGTCGGCTTCGTGGTCCACCTGAACTACAAAAACCCCTACCTCTCGCCATTTGACGAGTTTCAGCGCTTCAAGCACCACGATGATATCCGGCCAACCTTTGAAGGTGGAAAGCGTCTCGCTTATGGCGCGCGCGCAATCACTGAAGGCGGCCTGCAATCGGTGCCCAAGCTCGCTTTCCCGGGCGGTGCGTTGATTGGTTGCTCGGCTGGTTTCGTGAACGTGCCGCGGATCAAAGGCAGCCACAATGCGATGAAAACTGGCATGCTGGCTGCTGAAGCTGCCGCCGCCGCAATCGCAGAAGGTCGTGAGCGCGACGAGTTGGTGGACTATCAAACTGGCTATGAAACAAGTTGGGTCTACAAGGACCTCAAGCTTGTGCGTAACGCCAAGCCGCTCTGGTCCAAGCTCGGCACGCTCGGTGGCGTTGCGTTGGGTGGCGTGGATATGTGGTGCACGACCTTACTTGGTGGTTGGTCGCCCTTCGGTACGTTGAAGCATGGGAAAACTGACGCTGAATCACTTGAGCCTGCTGAAAAGTTCACGCCCATCGCCTATCCAAAACCCGACGGCGTGATTTCGTTCGACAAGCTGTCCTCAGTCTTTCTGTCCAACACCAACCACGAAGAAAATCAGCCGATCCACCTCAAAGTCGCCAACCTCGCGCTACAAACCGAAAGCGAGCTCGGCGTCTATGCTGGCCCGTCAAACAGATACTGCCCGGCGGGCGTATATGAGTGGCTTGATGATGCGTCGGCACCGTCTGGCAAGCGGTTCCAGATCAATGCGCAAAACTGCGTCCACTGCAAAACGTGCGACATCAAGGATCCGAACCAAAATATCAACTGGACCGTCCCCCAAGGCGGCGAAGGCCCAATCTATCAAGGGATGTAACGGATACTCTAAGGCTTTTGGGCGATTTGCAACGGCCTTTTTGGTATACTCGAAGAGTTCGTGAAACGACAGCAGATCAAGCGCGCGGCAAAGCCCTTGGCGCAAGGACATTTGCGCCTATGATGAAGCCTCAGACTTCTTCATTTGGAGCCACCTCGGTTTGACCCTCAGTCGCCTCTCGGCCAACGTCTTTGCGCTCGTTTCCGCCATAGCTTTGGCCGCTCTGTGCGGTGCCACACCCAGCGTGGCGCTGCCGATAAGCGCGCCCGGCCCGGACATAGAGCGCCCTCGGGCCGAGCCGATCCCAGAGTTACAAACACGGCGCGCCAAAACGGTCGGTGAGGAGTTTCGCAACAGTTTGGTTGTTGGCGATCTGCCCAAGATCAACGCGATCCTCAGTCTGTTGACGACACCCGGTGCTGGCGAACCCGCTGCCATCCCAATGGCGATGCAGATGGCGTCCTCCGGGCGCTGGGGTGAGGCGGCGCGCATCCTCAAACGGACCGCCGACCGAGGAGACCCAAACGCAAACGCCTTATTGGCGTGGGCGCTCCAAGCCTCTGGTAAACCGGATGAGGCCTTGGCCGCGATCGAGGCCGCACGAACAGCCGCCGGGCCAGGCGGTGGGCCCATCGCCTCGGCCATTGCGGCCGTCTATTACGACCATGTCGGCAATAAGCCGCTGGCCTCGCAGTCCTATGCAGAAGCGGGCAAGGGCGGCCCTATGCTGCTTACCAGTGCCGCACTGCAAAGGGTGTCATTCCTCCTCCGGCAGAACGACCGCAAGGGCGCTCTTGCTGCGTTTGATGCCCAGTTTGGCGAAAACACTGCAGATCGGGTTGTGCAATGGCGCGCTGATATCAAGGCTGGCAAGTCGCCGCTCCCACCCGTGACGCCAGCCCGCGCATCCGCTGCTTATCTCGTCGATATCGTAAACTTGCTGGCTTATGGTCAACAAATGGGATTTGGCTCCGAGGCTGAGTCTGCAGCGAATGCGGGATTCAATGGCTTTGCCAGTAAGGCAACGCTCCTTTGGTCCGCACTCGCGCTGGATCCCGAAAGCGTCGACATTCGCCTAGCGCTCGCCGAACAACTCGATGATGTCAGTGAAAACGCCGCTGCAATCGTCGTCCTCGGCCCAAAAGCTGCCGAACCATCGGTCGCCGTTGCCATTGCGCGGCAAGAAGTAAAACTTGGCAAAGTCCAGTCCGCAATCGCACGGCTTGAAGCGATCAAGGAAGCTAGGCGTGATACCTCTTGGCGGGGGATTTACGCGTTCGCTCTTGGCGCCAATGGCCGCTATGGCGATGCTGAAGCTGCCTTTAGCCGCGAAATCGAACGCAACGAAAAGGCCACAGCAAAGCGCCAGAGTGTTTATGGTCTCGCCGCATCCCTGTTGGGGCGCGGCGCCATGCGTTCGGCGAAAGGCGAAACCGCGCTTGCGAACGCCGACATTCGCCGCGCTGCCGAACTGGCACAAGCGGAACCGATCCTTTTCGGCGATGTTGGTTCCCTTTTGTCGCGCTCACCGGAAACCCGTGCTGAGGGCATAGAGCTTTTGCGCCAAGCGCGGGAGCGTCGACCGGCAGACCCTTATTTACGCGCAACATTAGCCAATTTTTTGGCGGATGATACAGAAACACGTGGCGAGGCGGTTTCGCTCCTGCGTGGGTTGCTCTCTGAGGACGAGTTCTCACCGGAACGCATGAACCAGTTGGGCTACACATTGGTCGACCGAAAAATTGATTTGGATGAGGGCTATAGGCTCCTTCGGGACGCATATGTGCGTCGCCCAAACAGCGCGCAAATCGCCGACAGTTTCGGAAAAGCTCATTACCAATTTGGCGCGTTTGAGCGCGCGCGCGTGTTGATGGAGAAGGCGGTCGAGCTGTCGTCGCAAGCCCCAGAGGCCGAAATTTTCGACAATCTGGGTGACACTTATTGGCGGCTAGGCCGCAAAGCGGATGCACGGGCTCAATGGCAAAAGGCCCTTGATGGCGATCAATCCTACAAAGATCGTGCACTCTTGCAGGAAAAGCTCGAGAATGGAATAAGCACGCCGGCCCCTTCCTATCGCCCCATTCCGGTAGAAGCCGACCCAGAGGCGCGCTCGGCCTAGATAAACTTAGTAAATTCCTAGGTTTCGTGCTAATCTTGGCGAAAGGTCTCAAATAGACCCAAGATTTCAACACGATGGGGGCGGTGATGGCTAATTTTCCGACGCACGAGCAGTGGATGAAGGCAACACATTCACTCACGTCCCCGCGAAGTGAACACCTGAAGGCGCTTGATGAAGCGATAAAGGGCGGCGAATCCAACAAGGCGCAGATCAAGGAAAAACTCGATCGCTGGATATTCGACCAAGCCCGGCAAGGCAAAAAGTGGTTCAAAAGCGTGCGAAATAAAGATCGTGCGGTCACCAAACTGCATCGTCTATTCTACGACGTCATGCGCAACCCAACCCCAGAGCAAATCGAGGCGATCAAGTACATTTCCCGCATGCAGGCGCTCGCCTTGCAAAAACAGTTCATGTCAACGCAAATCCAATTCAAGAGCAACACGCTCATTGGCATGAAACAGGGTGCCAGTTCCAAGCTGGACAAAGTCAAAAATTTCAAGTCCGTCGTTGATGGTGGCCGCGCTATTTTTGGTGGAGTTAAGGAGATAAAAGGCGCCGTAACGCCTCCAGGCGGCGACGGTGCCTTAACTAAAGCAATTAAGGATATGGTCACGGAGTTATGCCCCGGCCTCGACCCAAACAAGATTATGGCCAATCTCGGCCTCACCAATGTTCAAAAATTTGCCAGTGATATTGCTCCTTTCCTCACGCATGCCAAAGCCGGTGTGCAAGTCGTTTCCAAATGGGCAGCTGTGGCCAAAACAGGCTGGCAACGCTACGGCGTAACAAGCGCAATCCCTGCAGTTCGCGAAGGTGATCCCGCCGCTGGCCTTAAGGCGGTTCATGCGCTATTGGTTCAAACGCATAAAGAAGAAGTTGCGCGTGCAACCACCTCGACTGTCGCTTTCGCCGGAAAGCTTGCCGGCGCATTTGCGGATGGCGGTGGACTTACAGGGCCGATCATCGGCCTCCTCGAAACGTTAGCCGAGATTTTCCAAACCATCGTCGAATATGTCCGTGACTACAAGGAAATGCAGAAGATCAACGAGCTCTTGCGCGTTGGTGCTTTCAACATGGACCTTTTTACGACGTCGCCGCTTTTGGGCTGCTATTTCGTGCTAGTTCAAGACCACAGCACCATCATAAACTACGCGTTGGCGGATTTTGGCCAAGAGAATTGGATGGTCGATATTGAAAGCCTTCGCGGCGAAATCGACCCCTTGCTCACCGCAGCGCGGCGCTTGGTGCATGCCTCCAAGCTGGAGCTGATGGGCGTGAAAGATGATGGCGAAATGTTCTCCATAAAAGGCTCAAAAGGCATTGTCGAGGAAGGCTACAGCGTAAAAACCGGCCTAAGCAAACTCCTCGCCACGCCCGATCACATCAAAAGCCGGATTGAAGGCCGCATCGAAGCGTGGTTGGAAAATCCGCAAAAGCCACCCACTTGGGACAAGTCCCGTATTCAAGGCTTTGGGTCAGACGGGTAAGTAACGGCCTGACAAAGGCTCCGCCTACCGCCCTGATCCGTTGTGAACGGGGCCGCCTTTGCCATTAGGATCAAAGTCGCTTGCCCACGCGGTTGCCGCGGTCAGGAAAGGGGCAACATCGGCGGGATCAAACGGGGAGTAGACCGGGGTTTCCGCCAAAAGGTTGAGTGTGGCACCCGCCTGCGAAGCAATAGCATTGGCCTGTTCGGTCTCGGCTTCATTCAAGGCCTCAAAGGCTCGCTGTAGCTGGCGCAGGCCGTGTACCCGCGTCAAGTTTACCGGCAGCCGATAGTTCACCCCACCGAGCGATACCGAAAATGTGGTTTTCCCGCGCGCGAAGGCCAGCGCATTGGCTTGCAAATACGGCAGATATTGCCCGCAAATGTCACCCAAAAACGGCCCCCAATCGGCGGGTACCGCGTCCAGCAAGGGTTTGTCGCCCAATTGGCTTGCCTTGGCATTCCAAACGCGCGCTGCCCATTCGTAAACCGCCGGAGCACGGTTGCGCATGATTTTGGCCGGTGTTGGGTCGTGGCTGAAATGGCGAAACATCGGGCCCATGAAACCAAAGTCAGCCACACTCGGCCGCTCACCGAGCAAGTAAGGCCGCTTCTGAAGAATAGCTTCCATCCAGTCGAGATTGTTGAGGTAGATGCTCTCAACATGGTCCCTCGTCGCCGCTGTTAAGCCATCTCCCGCGAGATACTTGTCGCGTTGTCTCTTGATGATGATTTGCCGCCGCGCCCAGAGGGGCAGCTTGATGTCCGACATCATACCTTCGGCAATCCGCGTCCCCATCAGCCGCGCATCGGCATCGTAGCTCCAGCGATAGTGCAGGGCGGGCCGCCAAAGCCATTCGTCGGCATAGTCCTCCATGAGGAGGCTGAAAAAGCTCAACACTGGATCACGCGGGATTACGGGCGGGCCGTCGCGACGGGCATCAATCCAGCCGATAATGGCTGTTGAATCCGTCATCCACCGACCATCGGTAAGCTCAAGCGCCGGCATTTGCGCCATACCAGAGGCTTTGCCGATGGCCCGAATGGACCCTGTCGTCATTTCCTGAAACGCGAAAGGAATCTCGCAATAGCGCAGATACGCTTGCAGTTTGCCCGTGAAGTAAGACAAGTCGAGCCCGTGCATCGTCATGCCGCTTAGGACCGACAAGTCTCCTGCGAGTGAGGCCATCGGGGCTTTTAGCGCCCTTTCCATTGCGGCGCACGCTTTTGGGCAAACGCCATCGGCCCCTCAATCAAATCCTCGGAGCGGAACAGGGCATTAACGGCTGGAACCTTGCCTTGGTTGGCATAGGCTTCGCGCAAGGAGGCTTGATCCAAGCTTGCATAAACCGCCTCTTTCGAGGCTCGGATCGACATGGGCGAGCATTCAAGGATCAAATCAGCCCAGCGCCGGGCATGCGCCATCAATTCATGGTGTGGTGTGATTTCATTCACGAAACCAAGGGTTTTGCCCTCGTGGGCCCCCACGCGCCGCCCGGTCAAAATCATACCCATCGCGTGCTTCAAGCCAATTTGGCGCGGTAACCGATGAAGCCCACCGGCCAAGGCCGCCAGCCCGACCTTCGGTTCGGGTAGCGCAAAAACTGCGTCTTCCGACGCGATAATCAAGTCGCAGGCGAGTGCAATTTCAAAGCCCCCGCCCATCGCCACGCCGTTCACGGCTGCGATCACAGGCTTGGTCAAATCATAGCGCGATGTCAGGCCAGCAAAACCGGTCGTCGGTGTCGACATCGCCCCGCCCATGGCTTGATACTTCAAATCATTGCCCGCCGAGAACGCCTTGTCGCCAGCCCCGGTTAAAATCGCCACCCACATATCGGGGTCGGCTGCAAAGTCGTTGAAGGCCGCTTCCAATTCAAAATTGGCCGCCGGATGCAGCGAGTTCATCACCTCAGGCCGATTGATCGTCACGATCATCAACCGTCCCTCTTTCTCAACTTTGCAATGCTCATAAGTGGTCATGGCGGTGTTCCTCGTTTTTCGGATAGCCGTAGCCTAACGCGCCTTCGGCTGCGCTGGAAATGTTTTCCTAGGGTTACCCCGCCACCAGCTCGCGCTGGAAGCGCTTCCAATTCTCAACATAGTGCAATGCCGACCCAGTCAGGGCCTTCGCCTGTTGCTCGCTCACCTCACGGACCACCTTGCCTGGCGCGCCCATCACCAAGGAATTGTCCGGAATCACCTTGCCTTCGGGCAGAAACGCGCCCGCCCCAATCAGACAGTTTTTCCCGATCACGCAATGATTAAGGATGATCGCGCCAATCCCAATCAGCGAATTCGCGCCAATCGTGCAGCCATGCAGCATCGCCTGATGCCCCACAGTGACGTTTTCGTGGATGGTAAGCGGAGCGCCATAGTCGGTGTGCAGAACAGCCGCATCTTGCACGTTGGAGTTTTCGCCAATGATGATCGGATCACAGTCACCGCGGATAATAGCGCCGAACCAAACACTTGCATGGCTATGCAAAGTGACATCGCCAATAACTACGGCGCCCGGGGCGATCCAATATGCTCCGTCTACGGGCGTTTTTACTTTGGAATTGCCTAAGGCGTATACAGACATTCATTGTCTCCCATCTTGAAATTGGCTCTTGCTTAACGGCTCTTTAACCACGTTAGTCTGACTCTATCAGCAGATTCGGGGGGCAAATCGTCCTCCGCAGCGGGGTTTATGTGACGCACCAAAACGTGCCGCCACCGCCAGATCGTCCAAGGCCCTCGGCTTCGGAGTCCGGTTGTCTCCTCTGCATCGAATCTGTTGCCTTCCACCCTCTGTTTTTCCTGCCGCCGCCTTCGTCCTGTTGGCGGCGTTTTCGTGTCTAGCGTAACCGGAGTATCGATCCATGGCCAAGAGACCCGCAACCCGTCGCGTGCGCGCTGAGCAGACAGACCATGATCATCAAGATGCACGCAGCGAACGCGGCGTCGTGCGCGCCATGTTTTCGGGTCGCAACGGGGGCCAATGGTCCCCCATCGCCAATGAAGATGGCCAAGAAGGCGAGCGCGATCAGCGCTTCCTGAAAACTGTAAAGCCGCGCTCCGCCGGCCAAGAGGTGTTGTGCGCGGCAATTGATCGGTCGCCCCTCGTGGTCGCTCTGGGTCCTGCTGGAACCGGCAAAACCTACCTCGCCATTGCCAAGGCCGTTGAGGCGCTTGAAGCTGGAAAAGTCGGCCGCATCGTCTTGTCCCGCCCGGCGGTAGAAGCTGGCGAAAGTATCGGGTTTCTTCCCGGCGATATGGAAGAAAAACTCGCCCCCTATCTGCGCCCACTAACCGATGCCCTATCGGACAGGATGAACCCAAAGCGCCTCAAGCAAATGATGCTCGAAGGTCTCATCGAAATCGCCCCCATTGGCTTCATGCGCGGCCGCACCCTCAACAATGCCTTCGTGGTCATCGACGAGGCGCAAAACTGCACCTATGGCCAGCTCAAAATGCTCCTCACGCGCCTCGGTTGGCACTCAACCATGATCGTCACTGGCGATCCCGCACAGTCCGACTTGCTGCCCGAATTGTCAGGTCTGGGGACGATTGCCGAGAAGCTTGAGTCCCTTTCAGACGTCGCCGTTGTACGCTTGAAAGACTCCGACATTGTCCGCCACCCGCTGGTCGCGTCGATGCTGGGCGTATTGTAAAGCCAGCAAGCGGGGAGGGGTGAAAGCTCCTCCCTGCGCGCATCATTCGAACACATTTTTAACCGAAATCAACGATCTGTTGACTATGCTTCGGTTCTTGCGCGCCACGACCCTGTCGACGATCGCCTTTGCGCTCGTGCTCGCCTATTTCGCGGTGCATTTGTTTGTCGGCCAGCAGGGCTTGCTCTCGTGGTTTGAATATTCGCGTGAATCGAAAGGCTTAATGGCCGAGGCCGCCGCGCTTTCAGCCAAGCGCGCAACCCTGGAAGCCCGCGTCACCCGGCTTCGCGCAGCGCGCGTTGATGGTGACTACCTTGAAGAGCGAGCTTTTGCGCAATTGGGGTTTGCCGGCGCACACGACATCGTGGTTCGACTGCCCAAGCCAACGCCGGAACTGACGGCTCCGAAACCGTGAAGCACCTATGCAGTAGCGAGCGCTAGACGCGTCTCGTGGCGCGCGTTACCTAGAGACAAATAAGCTTTCCTCTGCGGGGACTGATGGCCACTCGATCGACCGCCAAGACGAAGACCACTGCCGCTGCCAAGCAGCCGAGCGCAACGCGCGAAGAATTGCTGCGCTATTATCGCGAAATGCTGTTGATCCGGCGTTTTGAAGAACGTGCGGGCCAGCTTTATGGCATGGGCCTCATCGCGGGATTTTGCCACCTTTATATTGGTCAGGAAGCCGTCGTCGTCGGTATGCAGGCGGCCCAAAACCCCGGCGATCAAGTGATCACGGGGTATCGCGACCACGGCCACATGTTGGTTGCCGGTATGGGCGCGCGCGGCGTCATGGCTGAACTCACAGGGCGTTCTGGTGGCTACTCGCGCGGTAAGGGCGGGTCGATGCACATGTTCTCGCGCGAGAAAAACTTTTTCGGCGGCCACGGCATTGTTGGTGCTCAGGTATCACTCGGTACGGGCATCGCCTTTTCAAACAAATACACCAATAATGGCGCGGTAACCTTGGCGTATTTTGGCGATGGTGCATCGAACCAGGGTCAAGTGTACGAAAGCTTCAATATGGCAGCGTTGTGGAAGCTGCCCATCGTTTACATCATCGAGAACAACCAATACGCGATGGGAACCTCGGTGGAGCGCGCCTCCTCCGAAACCCACTTCTACAAGCGCGGCACGAGCTTTAACATTCCCGGCGTTGAGGTCGACGGTATGGATGTTTTGGCGGTTCGCGAAGCCGGAAAGATGGCGCTGGAACACGCACGTTCCGGCAATGGGCCGATCATCCTTGAGATGAAAACCTACCGATATCGTGGCCACTCAATGTCTGATCCCGCGAAGTATCGTCCGAAAGAAGAAGCCCAGCAAATGCGCGAACAGCATGATCCTATCGATCATGTGCGGGCAATCTTGCTGAAGGACGGCTTTGCAAACGAGGATGATTTGCGCGCGATCGACAAAGAAGTGAAAGACATCGTGGCTGACGCCGTGCAGTTTGCGCAAACCAGCCCTGAGCCCGATCCTTCTGAGTTGATGACGGATGTGTTGATCGAGGCTTGAGATGTCCCACGCTTCGCGAACGCCAAAAAAGCGCAGGTGGATTATAGGCGCACTTTTATCGGTGCAGTGCTGTTTCACCGTCAGCCCCGTGCTCGGCCAGACAACCTCTCCGGCAGTTGTTATTCCCGAGAAGCCACGTGTCCCCGGCATGCTCGGTCCTGTGCAGCTGCCGACTTCAGGCAGCTACGAACCACAATGCGGCGGACGTCCAGCTGAATTCACTTTGAAACCAGAGGACGTCCGGCTTTTGAACGACCGAAGTGCTTTTGTGGTGCAAGCGAACGCCTTTAATGCACATCTCGCGGCCTATTCCGCGTGGAGCGATTGTGTCGTTGACAATATGCGTCGTGATTTGGAACTCGTTCAGGCTGCGGTCAGCGACTTTGACGCAAAGGTGCTCGCGAAGAATGACGAAAAACTTGGTGCCTTGGCTGCAGCACTTCAGGAACAAAGTGCTGCGCTGACCGCTCAGGCGAATGGAGTGAAACCATAACGCAAAGGTGCTGCATTATCCCGCGCGCCGTTGCAAACCGGCATTCTTTGACGGATGGGCCTATGATACTCGTGGAAACAACAAGCAATGGACCAGAAGCGTCGTTGCTCAGGAGGAAAAACTGATGCGCACTATTTTGCTCGCAACTGCTGCGACCTGCCTGCTCGGCATGACGTCTGCATTCGCCCAAACCGCCCCTACAGCACCAACAGCGCCTGCCGCCGCTGCGCCGGCCCCCGAAGCGCCATTGGCGCCTCGCATTAAGGGCAGTTCCAATGGTGGGCCGATGGACAAGCTTGTCTATTCAGTCGCCTGCAAAAAGGTCGATCTGACCCAGTATGAGCGCGCTGCCGATGAGCTCTTTACCAGCGAAGGTGCTGCCGCGATTGCAAAAGCGGAAACCGTGTTCAATAGCGGACAGGATAATTTCGGTGCCTACGTTGATTGCGTACAATCCAACTACAATGATGATCGCGATGAGCTGATCAAAGTTTTGAGCGACAAACTCGGCTCAACAATCAAAGATGAGCTTGCTCGCATCGATACGGAAATGGCCGCGATCACAACGGCCCTGCAAGCGCGCGCTTCAAAGGGCTTTAAGGCAGCGCCAAAGCCGCGGGCTCCAAAAAAGGGCGAGCCCGCACCGGCCGCTGAAGTAGCGCCGGTCTTGCCAACCCCAGAGGAAACGAAGGCCAGATTTACAGGTCGCCACATCGGCTCCATCACTGCGGGTGAACTCGCTTCCGCTCAATACACGTCTGCTTGCCCCCGCGTGGCGATCCCGGTGACGCTTGAGGAAATCCCGCTTCTGGCAACGCCTGTTGCCTTCAATGCGCTGACAGACCGGCTGAAAACGCTGAACGACCAATTCGTCGGCTTTCAGGATTGCCTAAACACTAATGCGAACGACGATTTGAAAACAGCCGACGACGCGATGTTGGCCGGTATCAACGTCAATGTTCGCGCCGATCAGCAAACGCTGAACAAGGCCCTCGGCGATCTTCAGCGCGTGATCACAACGAAGAAGGAAGACTTGGCCGCAGCAACCGCACGCCGGGCACCAGCAAAGCCGGCAGCAAAGCCAGCACCCCGCCGCCGGTGATATTCCAACAGTCCAGATTTACGGAGCCATCCATTGTCCATTGAAATCACCATGCCAGCACTCTCTCCGACAATGGAGGAAGGAACTCTGGCAAAATGGCTGGTGGCGGTGGGTGAATCCGTTAAATCCGGCGATGTGATCGCAGAAATTGAAACCGATAAAGCAACGATGGAAGTCGAAGCTGTCGATGAAGGCGTGATCGAGGCAATCTTGGTTCCCGCGGGATCAGAGGGCGTCAAGGTCAATACCGTCATCGCAACGCTAAGCGGGGAAGGTGCCCCGGCTGTTTCAGCGCCACCGGTGCCGGTTGTTCAAGCCGCGCCTGCCGTACTTGAAGTGCCAAAACCCGCTGTCCCGAAACCGATCTTGTCGCCCCCTACGGCACCATCCGGCCCAAGCACGCCAACCACCGTCCGAGACGCGTTGCGCGATGCCATGGCCGAGGAAATGCGCGCCGACAGCCGCGTATTCCTCATCGGCGAGGAAGTCGGTCAGTACCAAGGCGCCTACAAGGTTTCCCGTGGCCTGTTGGAAGAGTTTGGCCCTCAGCGTGTCGTGGATACACCAATCACTGAGCATGGCTTTGCCGGTCTTGGTGCCGGGGCCGCCATGGCAGGCCTCCGCCCGATTGTGGAGTTCATGACGTGGAACTTCGCTATGCAAGCGATTGACCACATCATTAACTCCTCGGCAAAAACCCTCTATATGTCAGGGGGGCAGATCGAAAACCCGATTGTGTTCCGTGGGCCAAACGGGGCGGCATCCCGCGTCGGCGCTCAGCACAGCCACGATTATTCGTCGTGGTATTCCAACGTCCCCGGCCTCATCGTCATCGCGCCTTACGATGCGGCTGATGCCAAAGGCCTCCTCAAAGCCGCCATTCGCAATCCAAACCCGGTCGTCTTCCTTGAACATGAAATGCTCTATGGAGAGACTTTCGACGTCCCCGATGGCGATCATGTCGTTGAGATTGGCAAGGCGCTCGTCCGCCGCGTTGGCAAGGATGTTACCATAACGGCGCATGCGCGCATGGTGGGCCACGCCTTGAAGGCCGCTGAGGTTTTGGCCGCTGAGGGTATCGACGCCGAAGTGATTGATTTGCGGACGCTGCGCCCACTCGATCATGGGACGATCGTCGCTTCTGTCAAAAAAACCAATCGCCTTGTCACCGCCGAAGAAGGGTGGGGCTCGATGGGCGTGGGTGCTGAGGTGATTGCTCGCGTTGTGGATGAAGCGTTTGATTGGCTCGACGCGCCGCCAGCGCGCGTGCATCAAGCGGATTGTCCGCTGCCTTATGCGGCAAACCTTGAAGCCCTTTCCCTCCCACAAATTGGCGACATCGTCGCCGCGGCCAAGGCCGTCTGTTACCGCTGAAAGCGCCTGTCATGTCGATCGACATTTTGATGCCCGCCCTCTCGCCCACCATGGAGGAAGGCGTTTTGGCCAAGTGGATGGTGGCTGTGGGTGATACAGTTAAGTCCGGCGATATCTTGGCGGAGATCGAAACCGATAAGGCGACGATGGAAGTCGAAGCTGTGGATGAAGGCGTGATTGAAGCGATCTTGGTGCCGGGCGGAACCGAAGGCGTCAAGATCAACACGGTTATTGCGCGCCTGAGCGGAGAAGGAGAGGTGGCCACGCCTGCGCCTGCGCCCGCCGCGCCTGCATCAACACCTGCGCCCGCACCTCACGCCATAGCTTCAGCGCCATCCGTACCAGCAGCCAAAACAGGCCTCGAGGGTGACCGTATCCTAGCCAGCCCACTCGCGCGCCGCATCGCCAGCCAATCGGGAATTGATCTTTCCGGCGTCGTCGGCACTGGCCCGAATGGCCGCATCATCAAGATTGACGTTGAGAACGCACAAGGCAAAGCGCCACCTGTGCTAGCAGCCCAAGCCCCAACAGCGGTAGCCGCTCCGGCAGCACCGTCAGCGCCCGCCGCACCAAAGCCGCACGGCTATGCGGAAGGCACTTACACGCTTATCCCGCTCGACGGCATGCGCAAAACCATTGCCCGGCGGATGACCGAAAGCTTCCGCGATGTGCCGCACTTCCCGCTTACAGTCGACCTCGAAATCGACGCATTGCTTGGCCTTCGCAAAGACCTCAACGCCAAGGCCGAAAAGGACGGCGTGAAGCTATCGGTCAACGATCTTGTCATCCGCGCCGCTGCGCTTGCCTGCGCCAAAGTTCCTGCCGCAAACGCAAGCTACACGCCTGAGGGGCTGCTGCATCACCATGATGCCCACATCGCAGTCGCTGTGGCCGTCGACGGCGGTCTGGTCACCCCCGTAATTCGCGCGGCGCAGACCAAGGGCCTCGCCACGATATCTAGCGAAATGAAGGCTCTGGCCGACAAAGCACGGGCTCGGAAGCTCATGCCAGAAGACTATGCCAATGGCACTTTTTCTATATCTAACCTCGGTATGATGGGCATCAAGCAGTTTGCCTCCATCCTCAATGAGCCTCAGGGATGCATTCTTTCAGTCGGTGCTGGTGAACAGCGCCCTGTCGTCAAAAACGGTGCTCTTGCAATCGCGACGGTCATGACCGTGACCCTAACGTGTGACCACCGTGTCGTTGATGGCGCGGTCGGCTCTGAGTGGCTTGGCGCCTTCAAGCGCCTGATCGAAGAGCCGCTTACCATGATGTTGTAAAGGCGTGGGTTTGCGCACGCCAAAAGGGACTAGCAGCCAACCTGATTAACGACGGCGCGGTCCACCGGCAGAATCTGGCGTTTGGTCATCACCGGGAAGCTGGATAGGTGCGCGACCCAAATTGCCGAACAACTGCTCAACAATGGTCAATTCGCGGCCACGCGTTGGGGTCTTACCCGGGGTATAGGACACAATCCGCCCATCCTTTACGCCATATTTCGTGACCTCTGCCACGGTGTCGGCATCATCAAACCGTACCGTCAAAACGGTCCGTTCCGTTACGCGCGGCTTGTAAAACGCGAGTTGCGCCGTATTTGCGGAGTAGTAATACCACACCTGTTCGTCGAACACGCCGATTGTTGAGGGGTTTCCGTAACGCGCAAGCACGGTTGATTTAGTGTCGGTTCCCGCCACAACATCAGCAAGTTGGGTCTCGTCGGGCAGAAACCCACGACGATCGGTTATGGGAGCGCATGCCGCTAGCCCCAACAGCATGGCGAGGGCAGAGGCAGCAAAAAGAGACTGGCGCATGTTTGTTCCTGACCACTGCCCCCCAAAAGAGCACTATAGTCCCGCAATTGTTTGACCTACCCTCCCAGACACTTAGGTTCAAGAGATCATGCTGAAGCACTTGTTTAGACCAAACTACATTCGCACGGCCGGCCGCGCCTTGCATGCCTCAGTCGTTACGGCTGCACGCGATCCGTCGATGTTCGGTGATGGCCTCGTGCCGGATACGTTGGATGGCCGGTTTGATCTTGTCGTTTTGCATGCAGCTCTCGTGCACATCCGACTGGCTGGCCGTGGCGAACAAGCAGAGCGGACAAGCCAAGCCCTCTTCGATGCCACTTTTGACGCTTTTGACGATGCATTGCGCGAGATTGGCGTGGGCGACCTAACCGTCGCAAAACGCATTAAAGACATGGCAAAAGCGTTCTACGGACGCTCCACTGCCTATCGCCGTGCCTTGGAAGCCCGCGACGAAGCCGCTCTCGGTGAAGCATTGAAGCGAAATCTCTTCGCGCGAAGCGAGCCCGGGCCCGGGGTTGTTGGCGATTTCGCCAACTACACTTTTTCAGCGTTTGACGGGCTGGCGGCGATGGCAGATCAAGACATTCTCCGTGGTCAACTGGCGTGGCCGCAGTTTCGCATCAGCAAAGTCAGCGCGGGCGTTCACGAAACCGGCATCAAGGTCTAAAAGGCGCAGACGGTTGAGAGTCCTCGAATTGGCCGAGGCTGCCACCGCAAGGATTAGGTAGATATGCCGCACCCTTATCTTCTGTCGATTGACGGCATGGGCGGCGATTTGGCGCCAGATTCCATCCTCGAAGGCATCGATATCTTTGCCAAAGAGTTTCCAAATGATCGCCTGCTTGTTCATGGCCGGGCGGAACTTATTCAAGAAAAACTGGCATCTTTGAGTTTTGCACGCCGCGTTGTGGACGTGCGCAATGCCGAAGAGGTCGTCGAAATGGACTCAAAGGCAGCCCAAGCGATTCGACGCAAAGGAACGTCGATGTGGGCCACTATAGCAGCCGTGAAATCAGGTGAGGCCGCAGCCGCGATTTCAGCAGGCAATACAGGCGCCCTCATGGCGGTTGCGAAGCTGCAGCTACGGACGATGCCCGGCGTGCATCGTCCAGCGATCGCGGCCCAATGGCCAACGCCGCGCGGCTCCTCTGTCGTTCTCGATGTTGGCGCCAATGTCGACAGCGATCCTGATCAACTGGTCGAATTTGCCATTATGGGCGAAGCCTATGCCCGCGGCCTCAACGGCCATGCACGGCCGAGTATCGGCCTTCTAAACATTGGTTCTGAAGAGTTGAAAGGGCATGACGAAATTCGCGAGGCGATGCGTCGTTTGCGAGAAGCAGACCTTGGCCTCAACATTTACGGCTTTGTTGAAGGTAACGACATATCCCTTGGAACAGTTGATGTAGTTGTAACCGACGGTTTCACCGGCAATGTTGCGCTAAAGACGGCTGAAGGGGCGGCACGATTGGTCGCTGGCTTCGTTCGCGAGGCGCTAAAGTCTGGCCCGTTCTCATTAGTTGGTGCCTTCTTGGCGCAAAATGGCCTTGCAAAACTTAAAGAACGTATGGACCCCCGATCGGTAAATGGCGGTGTTTTTCTTGGGCTGAATGGCCTCGTCGTAAAGTCTCATGGCGGTACCGATGGCAAAGGCTTTGCTTCAGCATTGGCACTCTCTGCGCGTTTGGCACGTAGCCATTTTGCCTCAGAAGTTGCCGCCAATCTTCAGCTTTTGGCCGAGAAGCGCGCATCTTTCGTTTCTCCTGCCCCGGCCGTTCCTGAAGTGGCGGCCGCGGAATGAGCGACCTTTACCGCAGTGTTGTGATGGGTGTTGGCCATTACCTCCCACAAAATACTGTGGAAAATCAGCATTTGTCGGGCCTTGTCGACACAACGGATGAATGGATCCGCGAGCGCACAGGCATTGAACGTCGCCATATTGCCGATCCTTCTGAAACAACGGCAACGCTCGGCTTTCGGGCAGCCCAAGAAGCGCTGAAGTCTGCAAACGCGTCTATCGACGATGTTGACCTAATTATCGTAGCGACGGCGACGCCAGACAACACCTTCCCCTCCACAGCCAGTATGGTCCAGCAAATGTTGGGCATGAGGCACGGCGCAGCCTTCGATGTTGCCGCTGTTTGCTCTGGCTTTGTCTATGCATTGTCCGTTGCTGATGGGTTTCTCGCGCGGGGGAACGCTAAAGGTGCTCTCGTTATAGGCGCTGAGACTTTTTCGCGAATTCTCGATTGGACAGATCGAGGCACCTGCGTGCTGTTTGGCGATGGGGCCGGTGCGGTTTATCTAAAGGCCGTTCCAGCGGAACAAGCCGCCGAGCGCGGCATCTTGGCGTCCGTCATACGTTCCGATGGCCTCTACAAGGATCTACTTTTTGTCGATGGCGGGCCTGGGTCGAGCGGCCACATTGGCAAGCTACGAATGATCGGCAATCAGGTTTTTCGCCATGCGGTTGTGAACATCTCGTCCGCAATTGAGCAAGCGTTACAAAAAGCTGGATTACGGGTTCAAGATGTCGATTGGTTTGTGCCGCACCAAGCGAATAAACGCATTTTGGACGGCGTTGCAAAAAGACTTGGAATTCCTGAAGAGCGCGTTGTGATGACGCTAGCGGATCACGCCAATACTTCGGCAGCATCGATCCCGCTTGCCTTGTCCTGCGCAATTGGTGACGGAAGAATTAAGCCCGGCGACCTTGTCTTGGTCGAAGCGATGGGTGGTGGGTTCACATGGGGAGCTTCTTTGCTGCGCATGTAGCGTAAAAATACACCACAAACACGAATCGGCCTTTGACGGATGACCCTGATATCACATAGAAAACTGTTTCGGTCGTAAGTGGGGAAAACGCATGACGGAGCGGACGATTACACGAGCGGATCTGGTAGAGACTCTCGTCAAAGAAGTGGGCCTGTCTCGCGCTGATTCAGCACAAATGCTTGAAGCCGTTTTAGAGACCATTGTCCAAGCGTTAGAGCGTGGTGAGACAGTCAAACTTGCTCGCTTTGGAAACTTTGATGTCCGCTCTAAGCGTGCACGTTTAGGCCGAAACCCTAAAACCGGTGTTGAGGCAACTATAGCGCCACGGCGCGTTGCGACATTCAAAGCCAGCCAGCTTCTTAAAGCCCGTGTTGAGGGTGCTGAGTCAGCCTGATGACCCGACCTGTCGATAAGGCGCCCGCGGCTTTTCGAACAATCACTGAGGTGTCGGCGGACATTGACGTTGCGCCCCATGTTTTGCGGTTTTGGGAAGGCAAGTTCCCACAATTAAGGCCAATGACGCGCCCAGGTGGCCGGCGGTTCTATCGGCTTGAGGACGTGTCGTTGCTGAAGGGCCTCAAAGGCCTTCTTCAAGAAGACGGCTATACGATCAAGGGCGTCCAGAAGATCTTGAAAGATCAAGGCGTCGGCTTCGTACGCGAACGCGGCAACGGCCCCGTCGTTCTACCCGAGGGTCAACCCACAACCCTTACCCATGCCGATAATGGCCCGCTGCCAGATCGTTTGGCAGATGCGTTGGCAGCAAACCCAACAATGAACATCAAACTTCAACAAACACTTTTGCGCCTCGAAGCCGCCCGATCCCGTGTGCAATCGGTGCTCGCCCGCTAGAAGAAACAGCTGCTGCAACAATCCAAAAATAAAGCGCTGACGCAGGCAATTTTTCGCCCTATGTATTGAACATCGTAAACGAAAGGCGGGGAAACCATGGGCGCACTTCTGAGCAATTTTAGGAACACCACCATCGTCAGCACTGTTCTGGCAGTGCTGTTGTTGGCTCTCTTTATTCCGGCATCCAACGTCGCCGGTGTGGGCCACGAAATAGGCCATGTTTTAATGCGTTGGCTGCACGTTTTCTTTGGCATCCTCTGGATCGGGTTGCTGTATTACTTCAATTTCGTCCAAATTCGCACGATGCCGAAGGTACCAGATGAACTAAAAGGCGGCGTCTCAAAATTCATCGCGCCAGAGGCACTGTTCTGGTTCCGTTGGGCGGCGGTCGGCACGTTGATCACGGGTATCTTTGTCGCTTGGAGCCGCGGTTATCTCGTCGAAGCCTATACGTTGAATGCGTTGAACGGATTCTCGCCGGCTGATGGCAATTTGTTCATTGGCGTCGGTATGTGGTTGGCGACCATTATGTTTCTAAACGTCTGGCTGGTCATTTGGCCAAATCAGCAGATCGCTTTGGGTCTCGTGGAAGCGCCAGCAGAAGCAAAGCCAAAGGCAGCACGGATGGCGATGTTGTTTTCGCGGACAAACATGCTGCTTTCCATTCCAATGTTGGTAACGATGGCGGGAAGGCAAACCATGTGGGGTTGATGCCCTCACTGTGGTGAGGTTGAGGCCCGGCTGGTTACAGTCGGGCCGCTTTCGTTATGAAGCTTATTCTCAGCCCGATTGAGCAATTGGTTGCAAAAGCCGACCCCGATCGGTGGGCAGCTGCACTTTTTGCGCCGCCTCATGAGCGGCATGCTTTGGCGGCACTCTATGCGTTTGCCCATGAAGTGGGCCGTATTCGTGAAGTGGTCTCGGACCCTGTTTTGGGGGCGATTAGACGCCAATGGTGGCGCGAAGCCATCAGCGAAATCTACGAAAATGCTAAGGTGCGCCAGCACGAAACGGTGTTGGCGTTGGCAGAAACGGTTCGCCTTTATCAAGTCGAACGGGAGTTTTTTGACGCCTATATCGACGCCCGAGAACTGGACTTTGAGCAAGTTCCCTTCGCCACATGGGCCGATTTGTTGGCATATTTAGACCAAACAGCCGGTTTATCGACAGTGGCGGCAAGTAGAGTAGCCAAGGGCTCTGCCCTTTCAGAAGGTGAACGAGAGGCTGCTAGCTTAGCGGGTCGGATGTGGGGCCTTTCGGGGCTGATGCGCTCTTTGCCTTTCTGGTCTCAAAGGCGCCAAACGTGGTTTCCTGAGGATCTAATCAGTGAATATGAAATTGAAATTGAAGGTCTTTATGCGGGGAAAGTCACAAAGCAACTGCATAGTTTATTAGGATATTGCGCGCGGCAGGTGCGATCTGCGGCACGCTCAGGCAGTTTGCGTGGTTCAATCGAGCCCAGCCTCTATCCCGCGCTGGGTTATTCTAGCCTCGCACTGGTTTATGCATTAAGGGCCTCCAATTTAGCCGACCCCTTCCGTGAAAGGGCTCAAATCGCGCCGATTGAGAAAAAAGTCAGGCTATTTCTGAGTGCAGTCACCGGAAAGCTCTGATCGATCAGGAGGCCGCCGAGCTTACTTTGCGGACGGCCCCCGTGATTGCGTTGGCTACCCCGCGCGCTTGTCCAAACAGATGGGGTTCACACGCCTCGATTGATGCCCATCGCCGTTGAAAACTCTCCGCCAAGCGATCGCCTAAGGTCGGACGAAATTTGTTTGCAAATCCGGCGAACTGACGGCCGATTGTTGTCTCTAGTGAAGGGTTGCGCCTATTGGCCTCGCGAAGAGTAATCGCATCGTTGCAAAAATAATTTTTGTATGCCGCACCACTTTGGCCAAAATTAAAGACCTTGTAGCCACGATTGGCCATTTCGTTCATCGTGTCGAGCGTCAACAAGATGCCTGGTGAAAAGCGGGAAAACTCGGGCTCGTATGCTGGAAACCAAAAATGGTAAGTCGTGCCATCATGCAAAGCATACTCAAAAGCCACGCGCTTTCCACCGCCGATCTTAATTGCCATGGAAGCGCCGTAACTACCGTCCTGCTCCATGAGAGCCTGCAAAAGTTCCTTCGTCCACGGACAGCTAAAAATGTCGTGATGCCCGGTTCGTACATACTGTTTACGCTTTAGAGCCACTAAGTGATCCAACAGAGCGCGATCCCGGATCCCCGTTTCAACCACAATGTCGCCAAGCTCGGCCTGAAGATTTCGCCGGCCTCGCGCTTTGTCCTTAAAAAAACGGGCATGCTTTTCAGTTTGCTGAGCTTGCCAGGCCGCAAAACCGCCCTCCGGCATCACCGCCAAAAGGGTTTCGTGTTCGATTGCGCCATCAATTGGACCGATCCAGTTGAGCACTTTGAGCGATCGCTTACCCAACAATTCAAAGACTTGTTCAAAGGACAACGCATTTTCCGGCGTAGATACGACGCCGTGCACATCGCTCAAAGGTGATCCCAAGGGGTAGATCGCGCCGGATCGCTTCTGAAACGGAAAGAAGCCGATAATTTCATCGCAACGCATAAACAGGGCGACAAAGCTATTTGGAACAATTTCGGAGGCAATTTTAGTAAACGCAGGAGCGAGAAACGGCGAGGCTAAGGCGGGATTCTGGCGCCGAAACTGTTCCCATAATGCCAGCTCGCTTTCAGCCAAGTCGGAGGCTGGCTTTATCACGCAGTCTACTTTTGAAGCGGGCAACGCTGGCATCGCAGTTCCGGATTATGGACGCATGAATCAATCCCGCAATAGCAGTCGGAACCGAGCAATTTGAAGCTTGCCACAAAACATTGAAGGTTGTGTAAAATCGTGGAGTCAAAATCGAAAAGCAAAGCTTGAGTAAGTAAAGCTTGAATCAACGGCGCCTGAAGCCCTGAAAGCCCCTCGCGCAGTTTGCTCCGCGTGTTGAAGGCTAAAGGCGAACTCAGGCACAGGAGTCCACGTCAGCGACACAGTTGGTGCGGTTGAAATCAGATCGCCACCAGGTGCGTTTGCCGTGCGGGGATAGGGTATCAAAGGAAACGCATAAATGGCGTCACGACGGCTTGCCCGCCAAATAAAGTCAATCTTACCCTCCAAAACTATCGTCTTGGTGGCGTTGAGCCTCAGCGTTGGCGCGATTGCAAAATAGTTTGACGGCGCAAGCCAAAGTGGATCTGCGCAACAAATTGGTCGCGTTACAAATCCGACAAAGGTTCCGACGCGATTGTCATTTGGGTCGTCGTCGCCGGATGCCAAAAGCCACCGAACGCCAATACGGGGCTGCATCGGTTTTTTGAGCATGCTGTAGCCAATTTCGGCCGCGCTTGCCCACGCCCTTATGTCTCGACTGCCCAGCTTCCCAGTTTGGATCACACCTTCAAGTTCAACGTCCCATGGGCCGGACGTGCCACTAATGCGACCTGCCCAATTCATCCGTTGGTCTCGACCCGACGCTGTACCAACACGGGCGCTTGCCCGATCAATTTGGTATATGCCGCCAATAACGCGCCAAGTGGGATGGTTGGGGAGCGTATAGAACACCCGAACGCCATCGAATCGTTGGGTTTGATCCGCGCGATCGTCAAAACTGCCTTCCCGAATTGTGACGGGGCGCGACGCAAAGCCTTCAACTCGCCATGGCCCTTGTTGAAACCAGCCGCGCACTCCATCGTAGTTGGATCGAACATTCACACTATCCCGCGTGCCCACAAATCGAGGGGAAAGCGCGATTTCTTGCCGGCCCATGCGCAGGCCTGCGTTCGCCGTTCTTGAGCCGTTGGTGATTTCGACAAAGGCTTGAGACCAATCAAGGTCGCTTTTATCGAGTGGGAAGCCGCCGTCTCGGCCTATTGCTTCGTGGAAACCGAATTGGCCGAAGAACCTGAGCTTCGGGTTAACGACTGCATCGACATGCAAAAGGGCACGCTGAAGCGTGTAGGTGTCGGATCGCGCGCCTGTGGCGCCAAACAGCGGTTGATCTACGATTTCAGTTCGTAAGCGAAAATCGCCACCAATGCTTACGTGGCTCGATGTCCCAGAATTTATCCACTTGAGACCGTGCCAAGGCCGGTAATGGTTGGCCTTGTCGCTTAGGTTGGACCAGTCCTCGGTAGTACGGTCCAAGCGAAAAGGCGAGGTTTGAGCCGTTGTTTGGGCCTGTGCTGCAGAGGCAGCCATCCAAACACTCAGTATCGCAAGCACTAATCGGCGCATCGCTTTTCCTTTTGCCTGCATATACACGCATGCAACAGTGCCGTTCGCAAGGGCGAAAACGCCTTTCAAAACTGGGTTAAGCAGCCATACCTGCACACCAACCGCTCGACCACGCCCATTGAAAATTGTAGCCCCCCAACCAACCGGTGACATCGACCGCTTCGCCGACGACGAACAAACCGCTGACGGTTTTTGTTTCCATGGTCTTTTGTGAGAGTGCCGCGGTATCTACACCGCCCAAGGTTACTTCTGCTTTTGCATAGCCTTCAGTGCCGGATGGCTTTACACGAAATTGCTTTAATTCACCGGCTAGCGCGATCAATTCCTTATCCTTGCAGCGCGCCAATGGCCGTTGGCCGAAATCCTTATGGGTGAGCCGGTCGGCGAAGCGAGCTGGCAATTGCTCGGCCAGTGCGGACTTTAGTGCGAGATTGGGACGGCTGGACTTCGCTTGAAGCAAAAAGTGAGCAGCATCTTGGCCCGGCATTAGGTCAAAGCTCACTTCGCCGCCTTCTTGCCAGTAGGACGAGATCTGCAGCACTGCAGGTCCTGATAGCCCTTTATGTGTGAAAAGCATGCCTTCTCGAAAGGCGTGCTGTCCCAGCGATGCAATTGCCTCGAACGAAACCCCGGCAAGCGGGGCCATAAACTCAAGCCAATCGCCATCGACGGTCAAAGGCACCAAACCCGGCCTTGGCGCGACGACGGGCAAGCCAAACCTTTCCGCAACACGGTAGGTGAAGTCGGTCGCACCAACTTTCGGGATCGAAAGACCGCCTGTGGCCAACACGACGGACTCGGCTCGGAACGCACCATTGTCGGTTTCAAGAACGAATTCGTCCGGTTTAGAAATGTTCAGAACGGTCGTCGCCGTCTTTATATCGACGCCCGCTGCGATCGCTTCACTTACCAACATCGCGACGATTTGCTTTGCCGCACCTTGGCCCACACAGAACAGCTGACCAAGAGTTTTCTCATAATAATCAATCTTATAACGCTCAACTAGCGCAATAAAATCGTGCTGTGAGTATCGGGCTAACGCTGACTTTGCAAAGTGGGTGTTACGCGACAAAAACCGCTCGGGTTTAATCTCGAGATTTGTGAAATTGCAGCGACCGCCGCCGGAGATTAAAATCTTAGCGCCAATCGTGTTGGTGTGTTCCACGAGGAGCACAGACCGGCCGCGTTGACCCGCCGTTGCGGCGGCCATCAACCCAGCAGCTCCGGCACCGATAATAGCGACGTCATATTTCTTCATTGGCTTGCGATACGGCATGGCACCCAGATTGGCCAGCAAGTCGGAAAGAGTGCAGCGCAGCTGCCCGTTTTGGCTTGCACGGGCCCGCTTTCTTGGCCAAATCCAATTGGTATGAAAAACTTCGTAAAACTGGCTTCGTTTGCCGTTGGCTTGGCATTGACTTTTTCGGCCTCGGCCTTTGCTGACCCGATAAGGCAAACAAAAGGGTCTTTTGACGATCGTTTCAGGCAGCTTGATCCTGAGGACTGGCCAACACCGGGCTCAACAAGAACCGCCAGCGGCGCGCCGGGGCCGAGCTATTGGCAGCAAAAAGTAGACTACTCCATAGCCGTTACGTTGGATGAAGAAAAAAAGCGTTTGTCCGGCACAGCCACGGTTCGCTACACTAATAACTCGCCAGACACGCTCACTTATTTGTGGCTGCACCTCGATCAGAACATTTTCAAGAAAACATCGATCGCAGAGTTAACACGCACGACTGCCGAACCTGCCCGAATTCCGCTAACCGAAGTGCGCCGTATCAATCGAATGAAGCAATTCGACGGTGGTTTCACCATTGCGGCTGTTTCAGACGCCAAGAATGCGCCGCTGAAATATAGCGTTGTCGATACGCTTATGAGGGTCAATTTGGCCCAGCCTTTAGTGTCGGGGAGCTCGACCGAGTTCAAGATAAGCTGGTCAAACAACATTATTGAGACAAATGTCATCGGTGGTCGGGATGGGTTTGAGTGCTTCACCAAGCCGGGTGAAGACGGAAACTGTATTTTCCTTGGTGCCCAGTGGTTTCCGCGATTGGCGGTCTACTCAGACAATGAAGGTTGGCACAATAAATCCTTCCTAGGCACGGGCGAGTTTACACTGGAATTCGGTGACTATGATGTTGCGATAACTGTGCCGGCTGACTTTGCCGTAGCAGCCACCGGCGAGCTTCAAAACGCCAATGAGGTGCTGACCGCGGATCAACGTGCTCGCCTTGAAGCCGCAAAAACCGCTTTAGTGCAACCCGTCTATATCGTTACGCCGGCCGAAGCGGCCGCGAGGGAGAAGTCGAAAGCGAAGTCCACGGCGACATGGCGCTTTTCGGCCAAAAACGTTCGCGATTTCGGGTGGGCGGGATCACGCAAATTCATTTGGGATGCCATGGCGGTAAAGCAGCCCGATGGCGGCCGTGACGTTTTGGCGATGTCGTTTTTTCCAAAAGAAGCCGATCCGCTTTGGTCGGCCTATTCCACAAAGTCGATTAAGACGACAATTGATGTCTATTCGCGCTATTCAATTCCCTACCCCTATCCCACCGCGCAGAGCGTGAATGGGCCGGTTGGCGGCATGGAATACCCAATGATTTCTTTCAATGGGCCCCGGCCCGTGAAAGATGACAAAGGCAACCTCACCTACACAGACAGGTCCAAATACGGTTTGATCTCGGTGGTCATTCACGAAGTCGGTCACAATTACTTTCCGATGATCGTGAACTCAGACGAACGGCAATGGACATGGATGGACGAGGGAATGAACACCTTCCTCCAATATCTGACAGAGCAAGAATGGGAGCCGAACTACCCAAGTCGGCGCGGAGATCCAAAAGACATTACCGCGTACATGCTCAGCGAAGACCAGGTTCCGATGATGACTCAGTCGGATTCAGTCTTGCAGCTTGGAAATAATGCTTACGGCAAGCCCGCAACCGCGCTCGTGATCCTCCGGGAAACCATCCTTGGCCGGGAAATGTTCGACACGGCCTTCAAGGAATATTCCCAGCGTTGGGCGTTTAAGCAGCCAACACCCTTTGATTTTTTCCGCACCATGGAAGAAGCCTCCGGCACCGACTTGGATTGGTTCTGGCGCGGCTGGTTCTATTCAACCGAACATGTCGATATCAGCATCGACAAAGTGTCGCTCGGAACGTTGAATACGACCAACCCCGAAATCGAAAATCCTCGGCTTAAAGGCGAGCGCGATGCTATTCCGGAGGAGCTGACTGCCGAGCGGAACCGCATGGACGGGACCAAGTTTTATTCAGAGAATGACCCCTCAGTCATCGATTTCTATACGAGGACCGATCCACTGACCACCTCGAGGCGGGATAGTGAGGCCGCCGCCGCCGCTGACAAAGCCCGCGAACCATGGGCCCGAGAAGCACTGGCAACCAAATCAAAATTCTATGTGATGACGTTCTCAAACAAGGGCGGCGTCGTCATGCCCGTGATCGTGAAGGTCGTGTTCAAAGATGGCACCACTGAAACCGTCAAAATCCCGGCGGAAATTTGGCGGAGAAATTCAAGGACGGTGAACTGGACTTATACCTCGGACAAAGAGGTAATCTCAGTCGAGTTAGATCCTCGCTATGAAACCGCAGACGCGGTGCGCTCGAATAATTACTACCCGCCAAGAATTGAGCCTACGCGATTGGACGCCTACCAGGATCGGCAAACCGGTCGAAACTTAATGAAAGACATGGATCTAAAAGTTCAGCAAAATGGCGTCGCCACACTGCCGTTGGGCTCCCCGCCTTGAGTTGGAGAATCCAAGCTCGTCATAGTGTAGCCATCATCGCCGCTTTCGCCTTGACCTGCCTGTCGCAGCCGGCACAGGCACATAGGCTCGACGCAGCGCTGTCTACGGTTGAGATTAGTGCGGTGACTGGCAAGCTCGTCGTCAGCCATAGAATGTACGCGCATGATCTGGAGCACGCTCTGAGGCTCGGATCGGTTGGGCTCCTATGGTTCGACTCTAAGGAAGGCGGTGCCCAATTGGGTGCCTATGCAGCAGATCGCTTCGCATTATTCGATGGTGACGGACAACGCATTAGTCTTACGTTTAGAGGCGCGGAAACCGAGGGTGATCTTGTTTGGGTCTATTTCGATGGCGAAAAGCCGTCTAATATCTCGGAGTTTGTCGTCGGTTCTCAATTGCTGAACGATTTCTCTGAAAATCAAACCAATTTGGTCACCATTCGAATTGGGCAGGTTACGCGATCGGCGACTTTTCGGGTGGGGTCTGGACCGGCCAAGTTGGTTTTCTCAAGTACGCCGTAATCGCATTTGGCATGATAGGATCCGGGTAAGTGGTCTGCTGCGACGCATATCAATTGAGCCAAGCCAAGGCTTGCCCCTGCTGATGCAGCGCGCCATGTATTCTGTATGGTAACGTTGCTCGACACCCGTGATCGCTCCTCATTGCGCCACCCTGAAAAGGCAAAGCGTGCCGATACGCCGCTGCTTCGGAAGCCCGAATGGATCCGCGTTAAAGCGCCCGGTGGCGGGGCCTACACCGAGACACGCGATATCGTTCGTGCCAACGGACTGGTTACTGTCTGCGAGGAGGCAAGCTGCCCTAATATCGGCGAATGCTGGTCCAAAAAGCACGCGACCATGATGATTATGGGCGACACGTGCACGCGGGCTTGTTCATTCTGCAACGTAAAAACCGGTCTGCCAGCACCCTTGGACCCAAATGAACCCGCAAGTGTCGCGCGCGCGGTGGCTACAATGGGGCTTGAGCATGTGGTGATCACATCAGTGGATCGCGACGACTTGGCTGATGGCGGCGCAGGCCACTTCGCTGCGGTGATCGCAGCAATCCGTTCAGCCGCGCCTGCGACCACCATTGAAATTTTGACGCCTGACTTCCTGCGTAAAGAAGGGGCGGCGGAGTTGGTGATTGACGCAAAACCTGATGTTTTCAATCACAACCTTGAAACGGTCCCTCGGCTCTATCTCACCATTCGCCCGGGCGCGCGTTACTATCATTCCATGCGCCTGCTTGAGAAAGTGAAAGAGCGCGATCCGAGCCAGTTCACCAAATCAGGATTGATGGTTGGGCTCGGCGAAGCAAAAGAGGAAGTTATGCAGGTTATGGACGATTTGCGTTCAGCCGGCGTCGATTTCCTGACAATTGGGCAATACCTCCAACCAACGCGCAAGCACGCTGCGGTCGAGAGATTTGTCGAGCCTGACGAATTCAAAACCTATGAAACCATCGCCTATGCCAAGGGCTTTCTGATGGTTTCGGCGAGCCCGCTAACGCGGTCATCCCATCATGCGGGCGAGGACTTTGCCCGCCTCCGTGCGGCGCGGGCGGCGCTGGCGTAACGCCATTGGGCTTGCAGCACTTCTCAACGCAGCGCGAGATTCCTCAATCGCGTGATTTAGTATTGGACTTGGTCTCGGACGTGGCGGCATATCCTCGCTTTATCCCATGGATAAAGGCGGTTCGATTATGGGCTAGGAGAGAAACTCCGCCCAAAACAAGCTTTTCTGCGGAAGCGATTATCGGCTTTCGACTGTTGACCGAAAGGTTCGCGACTTCAGTCGAGCGCGATCAAACGCTCGGCACAGTGACCACAAAACTCATTCAAGGACCATTTAGAGCCCTCGATTGTAAGTGGACAATAACACCTATGAACACAGGATGTTCTGTCGATTTTGAAATAGACTATGAATTCTCAAATCCGATTCTCGCAACTCTCTTGGCCGCGAACTTCGGTAAAGCAGTGGGGAAGCTCATGGATGCGTTCGAGACGGAAGCGGCACGCAGGGAAGGCGCCCGATGAGCGCCGAATCTGAGCAGCAGCTAACCCCGGCGAGACTTCCCACGGGTGGCACGTTTCTTCTTTTAGCGACTGTCTCAGTCTTTCTCTCAGCCAGTTTGCTTTTTGCGGTTCAACCCCTCTTTGCCCGCATGACATTGCCGCTTTTGGGCGGGGCACCTGGTGTTTGGACAACGGCACTGGCATTTTACCAGACCGCTTTAGTCGTCGGTTACCTTTATGCCGATCGCATATCCAATCTTCGATCAACACGTAACCAAGCCCTTGTTCACCTTTGCGTTTTGGCGGCTGCCGCATTGGTTGCGTTACCACTCAGCGTATCGACACTGCTTGGCCCACCGCCATCGGGTGCGCCAATTCCGTGGCTTTTGGGGATTTTTTCTATTTCTGTTGGCGCTCCATTTGTGGCGCTCGCCGCTACAGCGCCGCTGGTGCAGGCGTGGGTAGCCAAGGCGGCCCCGGGTGTGAATCCATATCCCCTCTATGCCGCTTCAAATGCGGGCAGTTTCATTTCGCTGTTGGCCTATCCATTTCTTATCGAGCCGATCATTGGCGTTGGGTCTCAGCGGTGGATTTGGTCCGTCGGCTTCGTTCTCATTGCTGGGTTGTTGGCTTTTGTCGGCTACTTGGCAGCAAAGCGATCTGAGAAGACAGACCCACGTCCAGAAAGTGTCGGCGTGGCGAGCGATCAACGCGTGGGGAACTGGCGCGAGCGGTTTTTGTGGGCCGCTTGTGCCTTTGCGCCATCGCTGCTGCTTTCCGGTGTCACCGCCCACATCGCAACCGATGTAGCGTCGGGGCCATTTCTTTGGGTCATTCCGCTCGCGCTCTACTTGATGACCTTCGTTGTTGCCTTTGCCGACCGTCAGCGGGTCTCGCCGGAATTGATGACCGCCTTGCGCACACTCGGCGTGCTCACTTTGGCCGCGGCAATGACCACCAATGCAAAATTGGGCTGGCTTGGCAGTCTTGCGCTTCATCTCGCGGTTTTCGTGATTTGCGCACTGGCGTGCCACATGGAGTTGGCGCGTCGTCGTCCGGATCCATCGCGATTGACGGACTTTTACCTTTGGATGTCCATCGGTGGTGCCTGCGGCGGAATCTTCGCGGGATTGATCGCGCCTGTAATTTTCGACTCTGTTTTGGAATACCGTCTGGCCTTGATCTTCTGTCTGCTTGTCGGGCCGTGGGTCTTCGTAACAAAGCCCCAAGCTTTAGCGGTTTGCGCGCTGGTGGCTGTTGCAACAGGGGCCTATCTCGCTTGGGATCTGGTAAACGGCTCCGTCCCTGAAATGACCGTGCAACTTGCTGCGCTCGGGATCGTCTTTTGTGCTCTCTTTGTATTGCGATCGCCTCCCGCATTAGGCGCATTCGCGGCCATCATCCTGCTCGTGCTTCCGTTGGGCGTGTATGACGTCAAGGCCGTCGTCCAAGAACGCAGTTTCTTCGGTGTTTTGCGCGTGAAAGATGAAAACACGTGGCGGACTTTAACCCATGGGACAACGCTGCATGGCGTCGCAAGCCTCGATCCCGCTCGCGCGCGCGACCCGCTTTCCTACTATGCCAGCGACACGCCGCTTGGTGCCACGGCGGAAAAAGTTGGTAACATTAAGCCAAACGCCACTATCGGCGTTATTGGGCTCGGCGCAGGCTCGTTGGCGTGCCACGCAAAGGCGGGCCAAACGTGGAAGTTTTTTGAAATTGATCCCGCTATCGTGGCCCTTTCAACAGAAAGAGACATCTTTCAATTCCTAAAGTTGTGCACGCCAAAAGCCGAAGTCATTGAAGGCGATGCACGCCTTACGCTTGCTCAACAGCCGCTCAGTTCGTTCGACTATTTGTTGGTTGATGCATTTTCCTCGGACATGGTGCCGGCCCATCTTTTGACGCGCGAAGCGCTCAATCTCTACATATCCCGCCTTAAGCCGGGTGGTGTCGCCGTTCTGCATCTCTCCAACCGTTATATGGCGCTCATTGCCCCAGTCATCGCTGGCGCGCGCGCAAATGGGCATGCAGCATGGGTTGCGAAGTTTATCAGCGCGGCAGATCAGGTAACCAGCGATCGCTACTACGATAGCTCCTCGGTCACTGCCGTGATGATTGCGGCAACGCCTGCCGATCTGGAGCCCTATTTCGGCGTCGCGGCGTGGGAAAACCCAAAGCCAGACCTAAAGCGTGCATGGACCGATGACCATGCAGACCTTATCGGTTCCATCATCGCGTCGAGGCGCGGCGAAGAGTGATCGCTCGCAAACGCGGAGCAAACACGATAGACCGCCGGAATGAACTTATCCGAATTTGACTTTGACCTTCCTGAAACAGCGATCGCTCTTCGACCTACCCGCCCGCGTGATAGCGCCAAAATGCTCGTCGTCGAACCGAATAAGGCGCCTTCCGATTCCATTGTGAAGGCCTTGCCGGATTTCTTGAGAGCCGGCGATGTGATGGTTTTCAACGATACCCGAACTATTCCGGCGGCGTTGAAGGCAATTCGGCCACCGCGCGGGCCGGGTTCACTTGCCGTCGCAACGGATGTCAACCTTCACAAAAGGGCAGCACCCGATGCTTGGGAGGCCTTTGCGCGGCCAGGAAAACGCTTAAAGGCAGGCGATACCTTGCTGTTCGCCGGTGAGCTTCAAGCAAAGATCGAGGCCAAGGCGGATGACGGGATTTTGCTGTTACGTTTTGATCGCGCCGATTTAGCGCTTGATGCCGCCATTGCGCGCGCAGGGGTTTTGCCCTTGCCTCCGTATATCGCGCGCAAGCGAAAAGTGGATGCTGCCGACGACCAAGACTATCAAACGGTCTATGCGCGCGAGGAAGGTTCGGTAGCCACGCCTACCGCTGGATTGCATTTCACCGAGGCCCTACTCGCCGCAATCGACGCCAAAGGCGTTATCCGAACGAGTGTCACGCTCCATGTCGGCGCGGGGACATTTCTTCCGGTTAAGGTCGAAAACATCGAAGATCACGTGATGCACGCTGAGTGGTGCGGTATGGATGACACAACAGCCGACATTCTCAATAAGGCCAAAGCCGAAGGGCGTCGTATCATTGCTGTCGGAACAACATCACTGCGAACACTAGAAAGCGTCGTCGCGCCCGATGGGAAGTTCGCACCATTTTTTGGCGACACGAGGCTGTTTGTTACGCCCGGCTACCAGTTCAGGTCCGCCGATCTTTTGATGACAAACTTCCATTTGCCGAAATCGACCCTGATTATGTTGGTGTCGGCCTTCTCAGGCCTCGATACCATGCGGCAAGCGTATCAATACGCGATTGCCTCAGGCTATCGCTTCTATTCCTACGGCGATGCTAGCTTGCTTTACCGTGCCTAAGCTTTTCGTTCTGAAAGTAAAATCCCTTGCCATTCCCTTTTGAGATACATGCCGTCTCAGGTGCTTCGCGCACCGGTGTCCTGAAAACGTCGCGTGGTGACATTCAAACCCCGGCATTCATGCCGGTCGGAACGGCGGCGACCGTGAAGGCCATGACAACTTCCATGGTCGCTCAAACCGGCGCGGATATCCTTTTGGGAAATACCTATCATTTGATGCTAAGGCCCGGCGCGGAACGCGTTAAGCGACTGGGCGGCCTCCACCGTTTCATGAACTGGGAAAAACCAATCCTGACGGACTCCGGCGGTTTCCAAGTGTGGTCCCTGTCCAAACTACGCAAGCTGTCCGAGGAGGGCGCAACATTTCAAAGCCACATTGATGGCTCAAAACATATGCTAACGCCGGAGCGGTCGATCGCCATTCAAGCTGATCTGTTGGGCGCTGATATTTCGATGCAATTAGATGAATGCACGGTCTTTCCGTGCACTCACGCGGAGGCAAAGGCCTCGATGGAGCTTTCAATTCGGTGGGGCAGAAGATGTAAGGAATTTTTTGGCGTGCGCGACGCCCAAGCTTTGTTTGGAATTGTGCAAGGCTCAGTCTACCCCGATCTGCGCCGCACTTCGGCGGCCGCATTGATCGATGTGGGCTTTGATGGGTACGCAATCGGTGGCCTCGCCGTGGGTGAGGGCCATGCTGCAATGAACGAAACTCTTGATATCACTGTTCCTGAACTGCCATTTGACCGACCACGCTATTTGATGGGCGTTGGTAAACCGATCGACATTATTGAGGCCGTGGCCCGTGGTGTTGATATGTTTGACTGTGTGTTGCCGACCCGCGCGGGTCGACATGGGCAAGCTTGGACGTGGGAAGGCCCACTAAACATAAAGAATGCAAAATTTGCAGAGGACCTTGCGCCGTTAGACCCAACATCGCCTTGCTCCGCCAGTGCTGACTATTCACGCGCGTATTTACACCATCTCTTCAAAGCGGGCGAAATCTTGGGGCAGGTGTTATTGTCGTGGCACAACATCGCGTTTTATCAGGCGCTCATGGCGAGGATACGTGCGTCGATCGCCGATGGGACCTTTGGGTCAATGCGCGCTGAGTTGAACGAACGATGGGCCGACCAAAGGGCTCATCAACGCGGCGGAACCGCTGAGGACTCAGTTGAGCGCGGTTCATTGGCTGGTTGAGCCCGCTCTTGAAACGCAATGGGAGCTGCCGGTGGTTTGCAGCCCTTAGCTTCACCAAGACCTTTTAAGTAAGCGCGACGTAAGCGGCCTGCCTCGAACGCAGCCAAGAATTTGCGCTCCGATTTCTCGGCTCCAGAAAGCGAACGGACGATCCCGCGGGCCGGAATCCAGCCCGTTGATGCGCTGCGAGTGGCGCTAACAGCCGCGTTTGCCGCTATGTCTTGGCTTTGGCTTTGCCAATTCTGCGGTGATTGAGCCTTTAAAACGTCCACATCAGGCCCAAGAGCAGCCGTTAGTTGCTCAACTTCATACCCAATCCAAACACAACCCTGCCCGGTAGGCGGGGCGTAAGGGTCCGTTATGCTCACTAAAACGGGCGGAATCGCATCCTGCAATAAACCGAAATCCTGCAAGGGCTGAATGGCAGCATTCGCCATGCCAGAGCGTGTCTTGTTATCGGCCTGTCCGCCGCTATTGGTTGCGCAGCCCGCCATTAGTACGGCAAAGCACAAGGGAAAAAGTAGGCGCGTCATCGATGTGCCTCCGGAACTGGCCTTCTAGTCCCATGCCTATCAAGCGGAACCTTCATGAGTTCCAGAATTTCCGCAAGGACAAAACTAAGTGCTTGCCGCGCCAGCACGCCAACAACGGGCAAGCCTAAAGAACTCTTCCGGTTCCAATTCCTCAGGGCGTTTTTCAGGCATGATATCTGCCGCCGCGAGCAGGGCGTCTGCATTGCCCAATTGCCTCAAACTTCCCCGCAGCATTTTCCGTCGCTGCCCAAAACTGGCTTCGGTTACCCGTTCAAGGGCCGCCAAATCGTTAAAGCGTTCGTGGTCTGGAAGGGGCGTAAGAAACACCACGGCCGAGTCGACTTTCGGTGGGGGCGTAAATGCTCGTGCGGGCAGCCGCATGACGATTTGGGGAGAACAGATTGCACGGGTAATGACCGCCAATCGCCCATAGGCAGCACTTCCCGGCAATGCCACAACGCGCTCGGCCACTTCCTCTTGAAACATCAACGTCATGGTGGTGCGCCAGGGCGCAGCCTTTAGCCATTTGATCAAAAGGGGGGTGCCAACATTGTATGGCAAGTTTGAAACAATGGCTGCTTGAGCACCATCACCAAGCAAAGAAGCTTCATCAATTTCCAAGGCATCGGCTTCGACAATCTGGAGGACGCCAGTGGAGGCCTCGTTGAGTTCTGACAGAAGCTCGACAAACCGCTTGTCTTTTTCAATGACAATCAGAGGGTTGGCACCAATATCTAATAATGCGCGGGTCAAACCGCCTGGCCCAGGCCCTATTTCGAGAACCGCTTGCCCAGGCTGAATCCCCGAAAGTCGCGCAATCTTTGCTGTAACATTAGGATCAAGCAAAAAGTGTTGCCCAAGGCTTTTCTTGGCCAAAAGCCCTTTTGCCTCTAGCAGCGCACGAAGCGGCGGACGGTTTAGCTCAACCATGCCGCAGACTTGATACGATTTCTGGCGATTATGTTTGCTTGTTGGAGTGCAGCGATGAGGCTATCTGCGCGCGCCACGCCCTTTCCAGCAATGTCGAATGCCGTGCCGTGGTCCGGCGAGGTCCTGACTATCGGCAAACCTAGGGTGATATTCACACCACCCCAAAAATCGATTGTTTTGATCGGGATTAGGCCCTGATCATGATAAAGGCAAAGCACGGCGTCATAGCACTGTCTGGCATCGCCGTGAAAAAGGCTGTCGGCGGGAAGGGGGCCTTCGATGTCGATTCCTGATGCGCGCAAAGCTTCGGCGGCGGGCGCAACAATGTCCACTTCCTCTCGCCCTATCGTTCCGCCTTCGCCAGCATGGGGGTTAAGTCCGGCAAGGGCTATCCGAGGCGCTTGAATGGAAAAGTCCCTTCGCAATGCGTTGTTTAGCACGGTGCCTGCGTGAACAATTCCTTCGGTTGTGAGCGCATCGGGCACAACCGCTAAAGGAAGATGGATCGTGACAAGGGCTACTCGCAACCCCGGCACAGCGAGCATCATAATTGGCCCACTGGCGGCCCTTTGCATGTTGGTCTGATCCGGCCAGTCCTTTGTGAGTGCCCCCAGATATTCGGTATGACCGGGAAAGCCGAAACCGGCTCCATAGAGGAACGCCTTGGCAATTGGGTTGGTTACAATGCCGCTGACTAGTTCGGCTTTCGCTAGCGCAACCGCTCCTGAAATGGACGCTAAAATCGCCGTGGCATTCTCCGGCGTAGGTTTACCCGGCACAGGCGCGCGCGATATCGATACCGGTAACACCGGCAAGGCAGCGTTGAAGTCAACGTCGGTAAATTGGTGTTCCGAGACAATCTGCATTGGGCAGGTCAGCGTGCTAGGGTCACCCAAGTAAACAAACCGGGGCCCTACCTCACGCAGTGCATACCAGGCTTTAGACGTAATTTCAGGCCCAATCCCCGATGGATCGCCCATCGTAAGCACCAAGGGAGGCATGGCATGTGTCGTGTTGATCACCGCGTGATGATAGAGGCTTCGCGCCGCAAATCCCGCAAATAGCGCCGCGCCAAAACGCCGAGCTCTTGGTCGTAAAGGCGCTCCTCAACATCACCGCGCGACGGTAACCCAGCACCATCAGCGGTTCGCTCGCACATGACCAAGACGCTTGCTGCCGTTGGTGTTCGAAATGCCGGTGATGTTTGGCCTGATTGCAGCGGAGTGCTCTGGGCGCGATAGGTGTCGTTGAACTCATCTTCCCCAAGTTCGCCCAAATCGAGTGCTACCGCATCGGCACGGCGGGCAAGGGCATCGAGGCCGTCGCAATTTCGTATGGCCCCGCGGATATTGGTTAGGCGTTGCTCTGCTCGGGCGAATTCCGCGTCACTTGCCCCAGAACCCAAAGGAATTGTGATCTCGCGCAGGGTCACGCGTTGTGTCGGCGTGGCACCCTCACGCCGATCCCGAAGCGCGACAATATAGAACCCTCCCTGCACAGGTATCGGCGTCGAAACCTGTCCGGGCGCAAGCGTTGCGACGATCGGTTCAAGTTCGGACTTTATCTCGCCGGAACCAACCCAACCAATATCACCGCCGCTAGCGGCGGAGGCTGCCGCGGAGAATTGGCGTGCAACGCTCGGAAACGGCGATCCTTGCTTTATTTGCTCAAGCAATCGGAGAGCGCCCTGATAGACTACATCTTGTTGGTCGGGGCTCTCGACTTCGAGAAAGATCTCAGAGACGAGGTATTGCGGCTTGGAGGCCCCCGCTGTCACACGCGCAAGAGTTTCCGAAACACGTTCTGGCGATACGCGGATCCTCTGGCCGTAGCGCCCGCCCACGAGCCGTTGCCATCCGAGTTCAGCGCGGATTTGATCACGGAAGGTGTTTATAGAAACGCCAGCGGCGGCCATTTCGCGGGTTAATTGGGCGCGATCACCGCCATTCTGACGGGCCAAATTGTCGATGGCTCGATCAACCTCTTCCGTGCCAACTTGAACCTTGAACTTGTCCATTTCTTGCAACTGGACTTGTTCATCGACCAAGGCACGAATGGCTTGGGCCGTTGCGCGTTGTATGCCCTCTTGGTTCGCCTCGATCCCGGTGGTTGCTAGGATGAACATCGTGCGTTGGCGAACATCAAATGTTGAAATGACCTTGTCATTGACAACCGCCGCAACCCCTTCCGAGAGGCCAGCGGCATCCGCGCTCGTCGCTTGGGCAAGGACGGGACTCGTGGTGAAGCTGAGAAGAATTGAAGCGGCAAAAAAAGCGTGACGAACCATCGTGTGTTTTCCAGATCGGGCGCGCATGACCTCGGCACTGCCGGGCGCGTCCGTCGAACGCGCTGCCAGCATAAAGCCTGCTTTATCGTTCGCAAACATCCCTACGCAGGTGGTGCACCCAAGGCGTGACAAAATTACGGCAGACAGTGCGTTCACTAACGGTTGGTCCGCGCAAAGGAGTCCCGCGATAGTGTCCCAAGCGTTGTGAGCGCGACTTCAAACTTTATAGCGTCCGAAGGGCCGATAAATCGATCGCGCGTCTCGGAGCGCTGATAGTAGACCCGGAATACGGTGCAGTCGTCATAATACTCTAACCCTGTCTGCTGCAACAAGTTAGTATTCGACCGTAAGTCACGGTAGTTATTATAAAAAGCACGCCAGCTTTGATCGATCCTAAACCCGACGGTGCTCTGTAATTCCCGGTTTGCGGGTGTTCCGCTTGTCGAAGCGGGCTTGTCATAATAGCGCGCAGCAACATCAAAGCGCCAATAACGCAAAGAACCGCGCGCTTCCATGCGGGCAATTTCGCCCGTTCCGGCGTCAAATCGAGCGCGGACGCCCGCCGAGGCCCAGCTTGCGAGTTTGAGTTCCCCATCGACTAAGAAGTCGCCGGTTTTACTGCCCAAATTGGTTGAAATCGGGAAAGCTTTGTCCGCTTCTGAGCGCCAACGCTGTCCGACCAACAACGAGGCTTCGTTACTGCCCCAAAGGGCCGACATCTTCACACCGGCTGCAATCCGCGCACCGCCTTCCCAGAGGTCGAGCCCGGCGGCTCCTGCCGGTCGAAAGAGGGACGTCGCATCCAGTTCGAACCCAAGGCCTTCCTCAACGGGAATTCGTTTGTCATTACCGTCCTTGGTACCAAGGCCAGCCATGATCCGAGGTTCAATCAAAACCGTCACCGGACCAGGCCGTATCAGCGGCCAACGCGCCTCGATTCCCGCCAAGCCGACCGTTCTGTTGAACGAAACGTCGCGCGCGCCCGCACGATTCTTTACGTCGTAATAATCACTTCTTGCCTGCGCAAAGGGCTCTACAACAACGCCATTGCCAATAATCGTTTGCCCGTTCCATGAGGCCCCCGCGGTAAGCCGACGTGTATCCGTTCCAGTGGTTCGAACGAGTTGAAGGGCATCTGCGTTTAATGCCAGTCGGCCATTCATTGGGCCTGTTTTGAAGATGTATGTCCCTTCCACGAGCGGCGCCACCTTCGGGAACCGGCGGTCTTCGTCCAAGCCCCGCAATCCTTGAAACGACAATGCAGCACTGCGAATGAAGTAATTCTCACTCTGACCGATGGCATAAATCTGGTTCAAGAGGCGCCCTGGCTGCGCCCGAAACGTTCCGCGATCTAAGCCTTCACCGGTGCGCTCATAGCGCCGCAGATAAAGGTCGTCCGTTACATATTCCGCACCGAAACCCCAAAGCCAATTCTTCGAAATATCGAACTTACCATCGCCAAAGATATGACCACGCCATTCAGTCGGCCCGAAGCGATTGCCTTGGCTATCAAACAGTTTCTCGTAAGTTCCTGATCCTCTTAGGTTAAGGCGACCGGAGTGAAACTCACGGCGGAAATCGAGATCCAGAAGCGGCGCAACTTTTTCGTTGAGCTGGACAGACGTTACCAAGTCAGTGCTGGGGCCAAGCAGCCACAGATAGGGTTGTTCATAAAACACGCCACGCTTTGATGAACGCCCTGGCGTTGGTTGCAGAAAGCCTGCGCGGCGCTTCGAGGTTGGGTCGGGGTGCGCGAAATACGGGAAGTAAAGGATTGGCACGCCCTTCACTTCGAAAACGACATCGCGATACTCAATCATTTGCGATTGCTGATCTTGCGTCGCGTTGCGCGCACGAATTACCCACGTTGGAGCGACTTTTTTGTCCTCACAAACTTTACACGCAGTATAGAGCACCAAATTCAAGCTGTTTCGCGATGCGGCTTGTCGTGTGGCGGATGCTGCGGCGAGCGTCGCGTTACTCGGCAGGCGGGCGCCATAATTAGAAACGACACCCGTTTCGAACTTATCGTCGAGTGTGATCTCGTTGGCGAAGCTTACACTGCCGTCTGCTTCCACAATCGCAACGTTGCCAGATGCTTTGATAATTTTTGTGGTTTGATCATAGGCAAGGCGGTCCGCTTTAAGCGTGCGCCCTTGATAGCGCGCCACCACGTTGCCCTCAGCCAGTATGTTCTCTGAACCCGGTTCACGGGTTACAGAATCCCCCTCAAGGACCACCGTGTCGCCCAGTGCATCGGGCGCCCCCTGTTGCGTTGACGACGCGAATATCACTGGCGCGGCAGGCGGAGCGGCTTTATCGGAAAGCTTCGCCGGAGCAGTAGGGGGAACTTCGGAAACAGCCGGGGCTTGCGATGTAGGGGTAACGACGGGTGCGGTTTGTCCCAATGAGACTTGCGCGAATGCAGCGCTTTGCCAAGCCAAACCGAAAAGCCCGACGCTGATAGCCAGAAAGCTAATGCGCGATGGATTTAAGCCTGACATATCGTCCTGAGTGGTTTTGTTCAAAAGCCGCTTGAAGGCTTTAGGCATGCCGCACGGGCGCGTCCAGTGTTGGCGCGCCACAGCACTGAAAGAACCGCCCTTGAACACTAGCCGTCCTCCCGAACGCTAATCGCCCAGCAGGCGATGGCCAAAGCCGCTACTGGCGGACACCAAGCCGCCGCAGCCGCTGGTGTAACATCCGCTGAAGCCATCGCACCGGCGAAATCATTAGCAAAATAGACAGCGAGCCCTGAAGCGGCAGCAAGGCCTACAGAGGCCGCTTGATTGCCAAATCTTTCAAGCCCAAGCGAGAAAACAGCGGCAAGCACGGCCATCGCGATGAGCGTCAGAGGCAATGCGAGAAGCCGGTGCCATCGGAGATCATAGGCCGTAGCCGAAAGACCGGCTGAGCGCACTTCCGCGGCGGCGGCTGGTAACGCCCAGAACGCCGTGGTTCGCGGCGTTACAGTTTGGTCAAGCAACAGTCGAGCATTGATATTGGCTGCAATTTCCACGGTGCCAACCGGGCGAGCGGTGCCGCCGGGTGTGTTTTCCACGGCATCGCGCAAGGTCCACTTTCGCTCCCCAACGGTAGCCACGGGTGTGTCGAGCCGGCGTGAAAAAATAGGTGCCCCATCGTCGCCGGTCGTAAACACGAAGAAGGTTGCATTCGTCAGCGTTCGTGCATCTTTTGATGCCGTTCGAGCCCGAATAACAATCTGGCCTTTCTCACCGCCCTGTCGAAGCCACACACCGCGTTCGTCGACCTTGGTCTCGACGCGGCCCGCATCGAGAATAACGGCTTTTTGCTCTTCAAAAGAACGGTTCAACGCTGTTGCCAGTGGGTTCAGCGTCGTTGATGCGATAATTCCAAAAAGGCCAGCCAAAACGGCTGTTGGTGTTAGGAATTGCCAAGCCGAAACGCCCGCAGCCCGCATCGCCGTCACTTCGCTGCGTCGCGAAAGCTGCATAAATGTAACGGCCACCCCAAAAAGAATAACGAACGGAAGGGCTTGTTCTAAAATGAGGGGCGCCCGCAACGCCGTGAAGGTTATTGCGGTAGCAATGCCGCCTCCGGGACGCCCCGCAAAGGTTCGTATTTGCTCAACGAGGTCAACGATACCAATCGCGGCCGTAATGCCAGCAGCCACGATTGCAAAGCCGATCAGATTTTGGACCAACAGGTAACGCCCGAGGCGTGTCGTCAAAAACATCATGCCTCCCTCAGGGCAAATTTATCGCCTTCGAAAACACGCGCCTGACGGAACAACATCCGTGCAAATATGATCGTGCAGGCAATCGGCAAAATCAGTTGCAAGATGTTGAGAATAGGCGCGTTTTCGCACAAAGGAGCCAACGCTAAATCAATGAGCCGAATACCGACGGCAATAGCGGCCCCAATGCCGATCCGTTGCGCATAGCCTTGGCGGCTAAATGGGCCGCCGAGCACGGTGAGCATAGCCAGCAACGCCATCGGTATGTTGAGCAAGGGCCCCGTAAACCGATGGACACCTTCGGCAAACAACAATCCTTCGTTTCGCCTATCCCAAGCACTTGTTTTGTCGATGAAAAACAATTCAGGAATATAGCGGTCTGACGGCTTCAGAAGAAGTTCGCCGGCATCGGAGGCAAATTCGCCGAGGCTCAAAACATATTGGTCAAATGCCAAGAGCTCGAGTTCTTTCGAGCCATCTAATTGCTGCATCGAGCCCGCTTGCATGACGACAGCAGGGGCCCCGCCAACAGTCGCTAAACGTCCCCGCTCGGCAACATAAGTCACTGGCCGTGCCAAGATACGAGCATCTTCAACCAGCAAGCCCTGTAGATCCCCATTTGGCGTGATCGAACGAACATAGATTGTTAGGTTTTTGGCTGGGCTAGAAAACCCGCCCTCACGAACCATCGCCGCCGCCAAATCTCCTTTTATGGCAAACAAGGTTTGCCGCATCTCGCGATAGGCTGTTGGTTGGACAAACAAGTTGACCGCCAAGTTTGCCACCAGCGCCAACACGGCAAGGCGAATAGCGGGCATCGCCACATGGAGGCGGCTTAAGCCTGCGCCATAAGCAACAATGATTTCATTGTCTTGGTGCAAGCGATTCACGGCGCTTACAATGGCAAAAAACAACGCAAGCGGAACGATCAGGGCCATGAATTGTGGTGTTGCCAAAAATGTTAGCCACAAAAAGGTCAGTGCTGATTGCCTTCGCTCCACAATGACGTCCAAGGAGCCAAGGCCCTGTGTGATCAGCGCAATGAGGGTTAACCCGCCGAGGATCGCAGCAAGCGGGCCGAGCATTTGTCTGAAATAGTGGCGCTGCAGCGTCGTCATAATGGGGCCCGGCGCTTCCCCGCGCCACACTGAAGGGGTAGCACTCTCAGCATGTTGGCAAAAGAGTCTGTTGTCATTCAAGCAGCAGATCATCGGATAAGTAGAGGAAAAATCAGTGATCAACGTAGAATTCGTCAATGACACCGCCGCATCGGTCCTGATTGTTTTGGCCGGCGAAGGTCCAGACGGTGCCGTGGATTGGACGCCGCCCGCCACTGAACTTGATTCGCGCTTGAATGGGGCGTTGGTGCGCGGTGCTGCCGAACAGCGATTTGCCGGCAAACCAGGGCAGGCGCTCGATTTGGCAAGTCCCATTCAGGGCCTTGCGCGTGTGTTGGTTATGGGTGTGGGCCCTCTTGCAAAAGCAACAGCCAGTGCCGTCGAAATGGCAGCGGCTCATGCTGTAAAACGCCTATTAGCGTCGGGCCAAACCGCGGCGACATTGGTCCTTTCAGGGTGTGGCGAACTCGACAATGCCGATACCGCCGCCGCCGCTGGCTTCGGTGCTAAGCTGGCCGGATACCGGTTTGATAAGTACCGCACGAAGCTGTCAGTTGAGAAACGTGCATCGCTCCAACAGTTATCTGTGGCGGTGACGACACCTGCCGAAGCCGAAGCGCATTTTGTGGCCAGGTCTGCCGTCGCTGATGGTGTCTACATGGCGCGGGACTTAATGACTGAGCCACCGAATGTCCTGTTTCCTGAAGAGTTCGCCCGCCGTGCCCGTGGATTATCGGAGCTTGGTGTTTCGGTTGAGGTTCTCGGTGAAAAGGAAATGGCCGCGCTGGGCATGGGCTCGCTGTTGGGGGTCGGACAAGGTTCTGTTCGTGAAAGCCAACTGGTGGTCATGAAATGGATGGGCAATGAAGGCTCATCGGAAACACCGCTCGCACTGGTCGGCAAAGGTGTCTGCTTCGATTCCGGGGGTATTTCTCTTAAGCCCGGCGAAGGCATGCAGGACATGAAAGGCGATATGGGTGGCGCAGCGGCTGTTACAGGCGCCATGCTTGCGCTGGCCACCAGGAAGGCAAAAGCCAACGTAATCGGTATCTTGGGTCTGGTTGAGAATATGCCAGATGCAAACGCCCAACGCCCCGGCGATATCGTGACCTCGATGTCGGGGCAGACCATCGAAATCATCAACACCGATGCAGAGGGCCGCTTAGTCCTTTGCGATGCGCTGACCTATGTGCAGCGGACCCACAAGCCAACCCATATCGTGGATTTAGCGACCCTTACGGGCGCCATCATCATCTCGTTGGGCCATGATCATGCCGGGTTATTCTCCAACAATGATGACTTCGCTGATGCGATTACCAAATCCGCGAAGTCGGCCGACGAACCCGTTTGGCGGCTTCCCCAAAGCAAATCGTACGACAAGCTGATCGATTCTCAGTTTGCTGACATGAAAAACACCGGAGGCCGCTCCGGGGGCTCGATCACAGCCGCTCAATTCCTCGGTAGGTTTATCGAGGGAGACACGGCATGGGCCCATATCGATATTGCCGGGACCGCGTGGAAACCAACGCAGGATGATCCTCGCGAGAACAGCTGGGCGACTGGGTATGGCGTGCGATTGTTGGATCGCCTTGTCTCAGACCGCTTTGAACACTGATTATGGGCGAAGTTGGTCCTGAAATGTGGTTTTACCACCTTGAACGGTCAACTTTAGAGGAGACGTTGCCGCCGTTGCTGGAAAAGTCACTCCAGCGCGGCTGGCGCGCGCTTATTCGTTGCGACGATCCAGAACGCCTCGCGCGGCTGGATGCGTTTCTGTGGACTTACAAAGACGATAGTTTTTTGCCACACGGCCCCGATACTGAAAACGCCGAACGCCAGCCCATCCTCTTGACCGCCTCCACGCAAACACCGAACGGCGCGCGCGTAATCTTCCTGATTGGAGAGTGTCAGGAAGGCGATATAGCAGGCGTTGAAAGGGTTATTCGCCTCTTTGAGGCCAGCAATGAAGATGAAATGAAAATGGCCCGTGCCGCGTGGAAAGCCGCCAAGGCGACGGGCCGCGCGGCGTCCTATTGGAAGCAATCAACCAGTGGGCGGTGGGAAAAAGCGGCTTAGCGGGCCTAAGCATCCGCGGTTCTTTCGAAAACTTAGAATTTACCGCTTTTTGTAGCAGCCAATGTTTTCCGGAACTCACTCCTGTTTCCGAAGTGACGGCTTGGGGCTATATAAAGAACCCAACTGGCGCTGTGTGTGGCCGAGAGTGAGTAAGACCGATGAGCAATGAAAAGAAACAGAACCTACAAGATGCCTTTTTGAACGCGGTTCGGAAAGCGCGCACCCCTCTCACAATCTTTCTCGTCAATGGCGTGAAGTTGCAGGGCGTGGTCACGTGGTTCGACAATTTCTGTGTGTTGCTGCGGCGCGATGGGCAAGCACAGCTCGTTTACAAACACGCGATCTCAACAATTATGCCGGCAGGCCCGGTGACGTTGTTTGAGATCGGGATGGGCGAAGACCCTGAGGCTTAATCGGCCTTGCAGGGTGGCCCTTTCTGAAAGAACACCCTTTGTCCTCACAATTGATTGACCGTGAAATCCCGCCTCAACAGGCGATCGTCGTTCACCCTTTGCGCGATAACGATACGCGCGATCCGGATCTTCGCTTGACCGAAGCCCAAGGTTTGGCCGAAGCCTTGGACCTTGTCGTAATCGAAGCGCGGATCGATCCGCTGCGCCAAGTCCGCCCGGCAAGTTTTTTTGGCCCCGGCAAGATCGAGGAACTGAAGGCCGCGCTCGAAAATGCTGAGGCTACCGTCTTGGTGGTCGATACCGCACTGACACCAGTACAGCAGCGCAACCTCGAAAAAGCACTCAACGTCAAAGTGATAGACCGAACTGGTCTCATCCTCGAAATCTTCGCGCTTCGGGCTCGAACGCGCGAAGGCAAGCTGCAAGTCGAACTCGCGCGCCTCACATACGAAAAATCCCGCCTTGTACGGACGTGGACCCACCTAGAGCGCCAGCGTGGTGGTGCAGGAACCATGGGCGGCCCCGGTGAGCGCCAGCTAGAGCTTGATCGCCGCATGATTGCCGACAAAATCATTAAGCTAAAGCGCGAACTCGTGGAAGTGCGCCGCACGCGAACGCTACACCGCGCCAGCCGAAAGCGGGTGCCGTATCCGATCGTAGCGCTCGTTGGTTACACAAACGCTGGCAAATCGACCCTGTTTAACCGGTCAGCGGCGGCGAATGTGTTTGCCAAGGACATGCCGTTCGCGACGCTAGACCCGACCATGCGGGCCATGCGGTTACCGTCTGGGCGCGAGATCATCCTCTCCGACACGGTAGGGTTCATCACAGACCTGCCCACCGAACTGGTAGCCGCATTTCGCGCTACGCTGGAGGAGGTAGCTGAAGCGGATCTCCTCATCCATGTACGCGACATCGCCCACGAGGAAACAGAGGGGCAGCGCGCCGATGTGATTGAAGTTCTTGACCGGATCCATGAGGGCCAAAAGGCGGATGGTGTCGAGACCCGTCCACCACTGCTTGAAGCGTGGAACAAGATGGACTCGCTTGATACCGAGCGTCGAGACTTCCTTGGTGCACGAGCCGATGCTGGCGGTTTAGATGGTCGGCCGGAGGCTGTGTTACTCTCGGCGGTGACAGGGGAGGGCGTCGCGGCGCTGTTTGCGCGTGTCGAAACCTTCTTGGGGGAGCGCGACAAGGATGTCCGCCTCACGCTCGGCCCAGACCACGGCAAAGCGCGCGCTTGGCTTTACGAGCACGGCGTTGCGCGCAATGAAACCGCTCACGACGATGGCACAACAGAGGTCGCGGCGCGCCTATCGCAAATCGATCGAGCCCGCTTCGTCAGGCTGTTCCCCGATGTCGCTTTGACCGACGGTCTCTAAAGCGGCGCGCGTTTTCCAAACCATGGGGAAGCCTGTTCTAGCTGCCCGGCGAGGCTCAGAAGCAGCTCTTCTGAGCCATAGCGCCCAGTAAACATGATACCAATCGGCAGGCCGTCCTTCGACCATCCCAATGGCACACTCATGGACGGGACGCCTGTTTGGTTGGCTATGCCGCAAAAGGCTGCGTATCCCCCAACATGGCGCCCGTAATCGGCGATTGGCTGGTTCAGGCTCATCATGCCTAGTTTCAGCGGCGGCTGCGCAATTGTGGGCGACAGGATTACGTCGTAGCGCTCCATGAAGCGAGCAAGCGCCACCGCGCCAACCATAAAAGCCTCATCGGCGTCTGCGATCTGAACACCCGTGGCTGCTTTTCCGGCTTCATAATAGTAGCGCGTCACGGGTTCCATATCGTCATCGTGCACCGTTCGCCCCAAAGCTTCTGCCCGCATGTCAAAAGTGCGCGCAATCGCGACCGCAATCACGACGGTAGCGCCAGCGGCAATGCGTTTTATGTCGATATTTGGGGCTGCTTCTTCGACATGATGGCCGAGGCGTTCGCAAAGGCTTGCCGCTTCCCGCGCCGCGGCGATGCACTCAGGATCAACCGCGGACCCACTTGCTGGCGTCAGTTGCAGCGCAATCCGCAATCTGCCGGGCGCGCGGATGACGGCATCCAAAAATGTCGTGGCGGGCGGTGGTGCTGAATAGCGTGAACCCGGCTCAACGCCGTGCACAGCATCCAGAATAGCGCCCATATCGCGGACACTGCGCGTCACGGCTAGCCCGGTTGAAAGCCCATTCCAGCCTTCCGTCCGGTCCGGGCCCATCGGCACCCGCCCGCGCGACGGTTTTAGGCCAAACAGCCCGCACGATGCTGCAGGAATCCGAATGGAGCCGCCGCCATCGGTCGCGTGCGCAGCCGGAAGTATCCCAGCCGCCACCATTGCCGAGGCGCCGCCAGACGATCCGCCCGACGTGCGCGTCAAATCCCACGGATTGGCCGTGTTCCCATGCAGGAGCGATTCCGTTGAAGTGGTGATACCGAATTCGGGCGTGGTGGATTTGGCGAAAATTACGAAGCCCGCTTTCTTAAAACGGCCAACGAGTTCAGAATCATACGTCGAGACAAAGTCTTTGAACGCGCGGCTACCGCTGCGCATCGGCGTTCCGGCCACATGGGCGGCCAAGTCCTTTACCGCCCAAGGAACTCCGGCAAATGACCCTTGGGGTTGCGGCGCGGCGGCGGCCGCTCGGCCATGATCGTAGAGCTTTTCCGCAAGTGCATTGATCTTTGGATTAACCGCTTCGGCTCGTGCAATCGCCGTTTCCAACAATTCTAACGCCGTGAAGTCCTTGTCACGAACGCCTTCAGCTAATGCGGTTGCATCCCGTTGAACGTAGTCCTCAAAGCTGATCGCGGCCATTCCCCATCCCTTTTTGGTTGCTTATCGTTGTTGGGCAATATTCGCCGAATTTGATAAACAGGGAAGGGGATATCGGTCGAACCCCTAACGATTGAGCCAAGCCTTCATAATCGCATTCACCTTGTCGGGCTGGTCTTGCTGCACCCAGTGGGAAGCATCAGGAAGGCGCTGGAGGGTCAGGTCAGCCACTAAGCCTTCATAACCCTCACTAAGCTCGACCCCCAGAGCAATATCCTGCTCGCCCCACACCATCAAGGTGGGCACGGTGATCCCGCCCGAATTGGCGCGCGTGTATGTGACGATACCTTTATCTTTGCCAAAATTGGCGCGGTAATAATTGATCATCGCCGTCATGCCGCCGGGCCGCAACGCGTTGGCGCGATACACATCAAGCACCTCTTTGGGGAAGCGCTCTTTGCTGACTGCTGACCCAACAAAAGCGTTGCCGATCGCCTCCGCACCGCGTCGCGTCATCGCAAGCTCGGGCAGCCAAGGAATTTGGAAAAAGAACACATACCAGCTCTTTTTCCGCTGAGCCTTGTTCGCCACATGCTCCATGAAAACGGCAGGGTGCGGCACGTTCATGATGATTAGCCTAGTTAGCGGACGCAGCTTTTCAATGGCAAAGGCCCACGCAATCAGCGCCCCCCAGTCATGCGCAATCAGCGTTACCGGGCGCCCTTGAGCGCCGGCATCAATCAAAGCGGCAACATCGGCCAGTAGGTGCTTCAGCTCATAGGCATCTTTGCCTTTGGGGATGGAACTGCCGCCATAGCCGCGCAAATTGGGGACCCAAACCTCGTAGCCTTCCTCGACCAGCAGCGGGATCTGATAGCGCCACGAGTATTTTTCCTCAGGAAACCCATGCAAGCATAACGCAAACTTTGCTCCGCCAACGCCTGCCACGTCCGTTTCAAACTCAAGCCCGTTGGCAGCAATTTTGCGCGTTTCCATAGTGCTTCCCCGTGAATCCGGATTTATGCATAGTATGAAGTGTGTTGAGTGCACCGCAATGCGCGATTACGGTTGAATCTTTGTCCGCCTTGCGCTACCAGCCCGCACTCACGAATTTAGTCGACCGCTCGCGCTCGCGTGGGCGGTCGATCCATTACACACAGGCGCCCTCGGGCGGGCCCTTTGGGGTCAGAAGCGGAAATACGATCATGACCGGTATCGTTCTTGAAGTTGAAGTGCGCGAGCGCACTGGCACGGGTGGCGCGCGTGCAACGCGCGAAACCGGTTCAGTACCGGGCATCCTTTATGGTGGCACGCTAGGCCCCGTAGCGATCTCCTTGAAACTGAAGGAAGTCCAAAAGGCCATTCGCTCCGGCAAGTTCCTGTCTCACATGATTGAGATTGAGCATAAGGGCGAGCGCCAAGCGGTGCTTCCACGCGATGTGCAATGGCATCCCCTGTCAGACTTGCCTGTGCACCTTGACCTGATGCGCGTCAGCGCTGAAGGCACAATCAAGGTTTCGGTACCCGTGCGCTTCATCGGCCACGACACCAACCCAGGCCTGAAAAAGGGCGGTTCGCTCAACATCACCCGCCACTTCGTCGAGCTGAACGTGGCCGCTGGCCGCATTCCTGAAGAAATCGTGGTTGACCTTGGCCAGTTTGAAGCCGGCCACGTATTCCACATTTCAGGTGTCACGTTGCCTGAAGGCGCAAAGCCTGTGATCGACCGTGACTTCACCATTGCGACCTTGCAAGGCCGTGGTGGCAAGAAGGACGACGCTGAGGCTGAAGCCGCCGCATAATTTGGGCCATGCCCGTTTTTGTGAAGCAAAGCCCCGGCAGTGTTCGGGGCTTTGTTGTTTTTGGTCCTAGCCTGAGGGAGGCCGTCGATGTTGTTGTTTGCAGGCCTTGGCAATCCCGGAGCCACATACGCCAAAAACCGTCACAATATCGGCTTCATGGCGGTGGATGCGATTGCGGACCATTTTGGCTTTAGCGCGCCTCGGAAGCGGTTCAACGGCATCGCCCGCGAAGGCGTGATCGAAACCGCTGCCGGGCCAAAGAAGGCGCTGATTCTAAAGCCAGAGACCTATATGAATGAGAGTGGGCGCTCCATTGGTGGCGCGGTCACGTTTTATCGTTTGAACCCCGCTGCCATTACGGTGTTCCACGACGAGCTTGATCTGTTGCCCGGCAAAATCCGTGTCAAAGTCGGGGGTGGTGTTGCTGGCCATAATGGCTTGCGCTCCACAGCAGCTCAAATCGGGTTGAATTTCAAGCGCGTGCGCATGGGCATTGGTCATCCCGGCAAAGACAAAGTGCTGTCGTGGGTATTGGAGGACTTTTCAAAGGCCGATTTTGAGTGGGTCGAAGCCCTATGCGGCGCCGTCGCTAAATCGGCTGACCTACTCGCCGAAGGCGGCCGCGACGATGCCTTCCAAACCAAAGTCGCTTTACTCGCCCCCGCCCCAGAACCCGCGCCATGGTTGCGTGGTGCCAAAAGTAGCAACTGACGAACGGCAGCAGACAAACGACCCCAAGCGGTGCTAGACGCCCCTCTCGATATCGACATGCGCCGTCCCGGCCTAACCGCGGGTGCTGGCCACCTCAAACAAGGCAAATACCATGGGTTTCAAATGCGGCATTGTCGGCTTGCCGAATGTGGGCAAGTCCACGCTTTTCAATGCGTTGACCAAAACGGCGCAGGCACAGGCGGCGAATTATCCGTTTTGCACGATTGAACCCAATGTGGGCGAAGTGGCCGTGCCAGAGCCGCGCCTGCCGAAGCTTGCCGCTATTGCCAAGTCTAAGGAACTAATCCCGGCGCGCATGAACTTTGTGGATATTGCAGGCCTTGTGCGCGGCGCGTCAAAAGGTGAGGGGCTGGGGAACCAATTTCTGGCCAATATCCGCGAGACGGATGCGATCGCCTATGTTTTGCGCTGCTTTGTCGACGAGGACATCACCCACGTCGAAGGGCGGATTGACCCCCTTTCCGACCTTGAAACCGTTGAGACCGAGCTAATGCTCGCCGATTTGGAAAGCTTAGAGCGTCGCATCCCGAACCTCGAAAAGAAGGCCAAAGGAGGCGATAAGGATAGCAAGCAAACCTTGGCGCTTTGCCTCGCAGCAAAATTGCTGCTGGAAGAAGGCAAGCCTGCGCGGCACACCAAGGTTGACCCTGACGACGCCAAAGCTTTTGGGATGCTTCAGCTTTTGACCGCAAAGCCTGTGCTTTATGTGTGCAATGTCGATGAGAATTCGGCGGCCAACGGCAACGAGTTTTCCGAGCGCGTTATGGCCTACGCTGCCGAGCAAGGCGCGCAAGCCGTAGCGATTTGTGCGCAAATGGAAGCCGACCTAGCCGCGCTGGATGATGATGAGCAAGCCGAATATCTCGGCGCGCTTGGCCTTGAGGAGCCGGGCCTCAACAAGCTGATCCGTGCGGGCTACAGCCTATTGGGCCTGCGGACGTATTTCACGGTCGGCCCCAAAGAAGCCCGCGCATGGACGATCCATGCGGGCGACACAGCACCAAAGGCAGCAGGGGTGATCCACGGCGATTTCGAAAAGGGTTTTATCCGCGCCGAAACAATTCACTGGAACGATTACCTAACACTCGGCGGCGAGGGCCCCTGCAAAGAAGCCGGGAAGATGCGCCTCGAAGGCAAGGAATACATCGTCAATGATGGCGACGTGATGCATTTTAGGTTTACGAGTTAGAGAATTGGCACGCACAGGCAGCAATCTGTGTGGAAAATGGTGGTTTCAAGACTCGTAGACCATCAATTTCACCAACAAAATCAACAGAAATTTAAAAAAAGATGTGAATCTATCCTACCGACAAATGCGATCATATATACTCGCACGGCGCGCAGTCCGAGCCTGTCAAAACCTGACGCATAAAAAATCAACCCTTGGAAATTAAAACAGTAATAAAACAATGATCAAGGCAAAAAAAAACGGCTCAAAAGTGCCACGAATCAGCTCAGAAACGCTCATTTCCGCTCATTTTGTCTCCAATGGCTGATTGTTGGAGGCAAAGCAGGCGCGCACCACTTTTCCTCCTCCGCGTGCGGGGGAGGTGGATCGCGCAGCGAGACGGAGGGGGCCTTTTAAGGTATACCAACCATCTGGTTTATTGCTTGCGCCCCTAAAGGTTATTGGCGCCGCCTCACATCATTATGGCTTGGCGATCACAAAAACCGCGTCCGCGATCGGCTTGTTCACCTCAAACTTTTGCCACACGATCTCGTTTTGCTTGATGCCATTATAGTAAAGCCGCACCCGCATCGGCTGCACCCAGCGCGGGCTGGATTGATCGATGAATTCGGAATAAAGCCGCTCATGCCAGCCTTTTGGTGTGGCGAAACCGATTTTGAGGACGCGATAGTTTTCCTTGTCGATGCTGAAAAGCGTGGTGCCCTCGCCAGTATCGCTAACGCGGATGGTGTAGGTGGCGCGGCCTTCCACGCTATCATCGGGCAGGCGGGTCAGCGTCATGCCGGGATCAAGCGCGTAGCGGATAATGCCGAAGCCGAAATTTTCCTTCCACTCGCGGCTATCGCCTGCGGTGCCCGTTGGCCCGGCTTGGGTGTAGGTCTGGACGCCATCGAACGCATTTTCAAACAGAATTTTACCGCCGCGCCAGCTATTGATCCGCACCTTGCCATTGGCGACATGGGCGAGCGGGCTCGCTTGAGGGTACACCCGATACATCTCGTGGCGTTCGTTGATCTTGCGCCCGGCTTCGGTCCCATCGGGATAGAAAATACCGTAACCGCCGAGATAGAGCGTCAATGGGCGTCGCCAGGTTTCACCGCCGGCTGCTGCGTAAACCCGCTCGATGATGGTTTTCGCTGTTGGAATTCCATCGTCTGCGTATGTGGGTGCAAGAGGGAGGCAAGCGAGTAAAAGTGCAAAAACCGCGCGCATGTGTTGGCCTTATTGGGTAAAACACCCAGAGCCACCATCAAACGATAAGTGCACTTTTGATCAAGCCCGAAATCATGCTGAAGAGTTCATTGGCCTTTATCGCAATGACGGGATCAAGCTGAACCATTAGCACGCCAACACCGAAAGCCAACCCAAGTGATACGAGAAACCTAAAGGCGATTGGGTCTCGATTGCCGTTCGTATAGGACACAACGCCCGACGCCCGAGGCGCGAGTAGGCGGCTGAACGTCTCCAACACAAAGAACGCAAGGATTGGGGCAAGGAGAAGAACAGACTGGCTCACATTGAGACGGTCGGCGACGAGCGGGAGGTTGGCGAGCTGATCCATAAGACCATTCCCGCAATCGACGTGCCAGCATGCCAAAAAGGGGAAAGCTCTTTCGCCAATCTAGGGAAAGCAGGCTTACTGTGGCTTCACTCTTAATTCTAAGGGTCCAAAAGCCCAGTGAATCAATATTTTGCCAAAATCACGTTTGAAACAGAGGCGAAGTTAGACGGAAAAGGCACGCCGAATAATGCCGGACAGATCATCAATCATGGAGTTGAAATGTGTGAGGATTTGGGGTTCGGCGTGCACGACTAAGAGAATAACTGAAATGGTCAAAGTCGCAGCGAATGAGAAACGCGCCACTTGGGCGCGCAAACTGCCGCCACTATAGAAAATTACGCCCGAGCTGCGCGAAGCTGTTAGTCGGCTTGCAATCCAAAGCACCGCCATGGTCAAAAACGGCACGACCCACACGGCGCTCAGGCTTATCCCCAGACGATCTGCGACGTAGGCAAGATTGAAGAGTGTATCCACGGGATAATTCTCTCAAGGCGCGCGCGATCTCGCCACTGGGACGAGCATCACCATGTGATCCTTTAGCCTCGCCAGTTTTTCGCATAGGTAGTATTAGCGCTTCGTTATGTCGTTTTGGTCCCGCCTCCTAAAAACAGCGTCACGCTTGTTTGTTGATGATGAACTGTCGGACGAACGCCTGCCGGCGGTTCCGTTTGCCGAATGTAAACCGGACCCCGAGGACGGAGATTTTACGGCTGCCGTTGTCGGTTTGGCGGCAAAAATGGCCGGGGCCGATGGTCGCGCCACACGTTCCGAAGCGCAGGCCTTCAGAGCGGCCTTTGAAATAGCGCCAGAGGATAAGCAAGCGGTTGATCGTTTGTTCGCCCTAGCTCAGGAAAGCGTCCACGGGTTCGAGGCGTATGCGCGGCGAATCGGAAAGCGGTATCGTGCTAAGCCATGCTTGCTGGAAGACGTTCTCGACATCCTCTTTCATATTGCGAGCGCTGATGGCGCGATTACGCCGGACGAACAGACCTATCTTGCCCGCGTGGCTGAGCTTTTTGGCTTTACCCATACCGAATGGCGCAGAATTGAAGCCGGTCATTTGGGTATGGCCGCAAATGACCCCTATGCTGTGTTGGGTCTCGAGCCTGATGCGGAGGATAAGGCCATTCGGGCGGCCTGGCGCCGCCTTGTTGCCGACAATCATCCAGACCGACTCATTGCGCGTGGCGCCCCGGCTGAATTTCTTCGTGTAGCGCACGATAAAACGGCAGCATTGAACACGGCTTATGCACAAATTCGTCAAGAACGCGGAGAGATGCTGTCAATTGCGTGATTAGGGGGCTCTGGCTTATTGACGAACCGGATGCGTAGGCCAATCTTATGTGCATGGACAAAACAGAGTTCATCCTAGTGCGTTACGCTAAGGCCGCCGTGGCTATAGTCGGAAGCGTCATATCGGGAGCGTTCCTCATGGCAGGCATAGGCATCGCGGCAATTGGCGCGCTCGTCGCAGGGACGTTGCTTGGTATTGCGGTTTTGGCGAGCCGAAAGCAGCCCGTTCCAGTTCGCGTTCGCAACACGCTGAACGCACGCCGCACCGCACGTGGATGGGTTGTTGACGCTTCCTGAGGCGCCGTTCAGTTTGCTTAACGGCTGACGCCCTTGTGTCGCTCCGGTAGCACCAAGGTCATAAATCAGTATTACACGATGTAGAGCCGCGCTTTCTGGGTAGCGTCGGTGCGATGGTCCCCCATGAGTCTGCGCGACTTCCTCTTGCTTTGTGTAATCTGCCTTGCTTGGGGCGTTAACCTCCCCATGACACGCCTCGTCGTCACGGATGTTCCGCCGCTATTTTATGCCTTCATGCGGTTCTTCGTAATCGCAGTTGTTTTGATCCCGTTCTTGAGGCCCATTCCAAAGGATATGGGTAAGGTTTTTGCGATCGCCATGTGTATTGGCGGCGGCAATTTCGCTCTGCTTTTCCTAGGTTTACAGGCGTCTCCTGCCTCTGCAGCCGCGATAACCGGACAATTGGGGCTGCCTTTCACCACGATATTGTCCCTCATATTCCTGGGGGAAAAAGTGCGCTGGAGGCGTGGGCTTGGCATTGCATTGGCCTTTGTTGGCGTGATCGTCATTGCCTATGACCCGAGCAAAATCGGGCTCTCGGTTGGTTTGCTTTACATTGTGGGCGCCGCGTTCATTGGCTCTGTGGGCGGTGTGATGATGAAGCAGATGTCCCCCATTCCAGCGCTGAACTTGCAGGCATGGGTCGGCGTCCTTTCCGTACCGCCCTTGCTCGTAGCGACAGCAGTGTTGGAAACAAACCCATTGCCTGGAATTGAAAGCTTGGGCTGGGGTCCATTCATATTTGCCGTTGCGTTTTCGGCGCTCGTGGTTTCAGTGTTCGGACACGGCGCCTATTACAATCTATTGAAAAAATACGATATTACGCTTTTAGCGCCGTTGACGCTGATGACCCCGGTTTGGGCTGTGGTAATCGGTATCGTCTTTCTTGGCGAAGCGGCCGCCCCGAAACTCCTGATTGGCGGTGCTATTACCTTGGCGGGCGTCGCCATGATCGCCGTGCGCCCAAATGCAAAAGTAGCCCCCGAAGCTATTGCCCCATCGTCGCGTTCCGCGTGATCATTCGCTTATGACCAAATTCAATTTACCGGCTTTCATTGAGCGACCCTCGCCAAATTTCGACGAACGCGTGAAGCCCGTGCGCTTCGTCGTGTTGCACTACACTGGAATGGAAAGCGGCCCCGCCGCTATCGACTGGCTTTGCAATCCAATTTCCAAAGTCTCGTCGCACTACGTCGTTGAAGAAAATGGCGATATCTACCAATTGGTGCCAGACGCCAAACGGGCGTGGCACGCAGGGCGCGGGAGTTGGCGGGGTGAAACCGACGTCAACGGTGTTTCGGTTGGCATTGAAATCGTCAATGGCGGCCATGAATTTGGCTTGCCGGAATATCCTGAAGCCCAGATTCGCGCAGTTATGGCTTTGGTCGATGATTTGTTGGAGCGGCATGGCTTGGATCCACGCGCTGTCATTGGCCATTCTGATTTGGCGCCATCAAGAAAGCCCGATCCCGGCGAAAAATTCCCGTGGGCGCGTTTGGTAGCAAACAATTTGGCAATTGGCGCTGATCCCGTGAAGGATGGCAGCAAGGGCGATCACCGGCCCTTGTTCGATGTCCTTGGCATGGTTGATCGGGGCGTGGCAGTTCTCCAAACCGGGTTGGCGACAATTGGTTATGGCGTTGAAGTAACCGGCGTTTACGACCAGATCACTTTTGACACCGTAACCGCGTTTCAGCGTCGGCATCGGCAGTCAAACCCCGACGGAATCGTCGACGTCGAAACCTTGGGATTGGTTAACGCTGTGGTGGGCCGCCTCAAGCGGGCTTGACGCTGCGCCCGCAAGCGCGTTCAACGCTGCCCGTGCCAGATGGTTGGGCGGCCGCTCTCGCAAGGCTCGAAAGGGTGCGAGGGAGGAAAGTCCGGGCTCCACAGAGACACGGCGGCGGGTAACACCCGCCGGGGGTAACCCTAGGGATAGCGCCACAGAGAACAGACCGCCCGATGCGTTGAAAAATGCCATGGGTAAGGGTGAAACGGTGGGGTAAGAGCCCACCGCTCCGACCGTAAGGAAGGAGGCATGGCAAGCCCCGCCGGGAGCAAGACCGAATAGGAACGGAGTTGGGCCGCCTCAAGGCGGTTACGACAGGGGCGTCTCGGCTCCCCGTTCGGGTAGGTTGCAGGAGGTGTCGGGCAACCGGCATCCCAGAGGAATGGTCGCCTATCTGCGCCGATCTTCGGATCCGAGCAGAGGACAGAACCCGGCTTACAGACCGTCTGGCACGATTTGGGGGGGTGGTCTGGCTCCTCCAGCAGGGCGTAAGCGCCATTGACAGCTGCCCTCAATAATGGCTGGCTAACCACCCAAACGCCAACCAATACCGCGTTGCCTTCAGCGTCCCTGTTTGAACCAGCGCCCCCTTTTCCACCAAGTCATTCAAGTCTCGCGTCGCGGTCGCGCGGGCGGCACCGGTAATGGTGATGTAATTTGAAGCACTCAGGCCACCCTTGAATCCTTCCGGTCCTTCGCGGAACATGCGGGTGAGGGCGCGTAGTTGGCGCTCGTTCAGGGCTCCGCGGATACGGTCATAAAGCTTGGTTTTCTCAATCATAAAGTCGATCATGATTTGGGTTTGACACTGTGCCTCAATAACCGTGGTGCAAAAATATTCGAGCCAAGCTGTGATCTCAGTGTCCTTATTGTTAGCCTCCAAAGCATCATAATACGCATTGCGCTGGCGCTGAATGGTTTGCGATAGGGCGAGCAATGTTGGCTGCCCTATGCCTTGAGCCAGCGCCTTTTCAGCCAAAGCGCGCGCAATCCTGCCATTGCCATCTTCAAACGGATGGATCGAAACGAAGTAGAGATGAGCAATCCCCGCCCGGCTGAGAGGCGACAATGGCTGCGCGCTATCCGGTCCGGTCTGATTGAACCATTTGATGAAGGCTGCCATCTCGACGGGCATGGCATGCGCGGGCGGCGCCTCGAAGTGCACTCGCGGCTTGTAAGTGCCACCGGAAACGACTTGCATCGGGTCGCTCTGGCTTCGATATCGCGCAATCTCTCTCAAGTCCGCGCGCCCATTAGTGACCAAGCCGTGCCAGTGGAATAGGGTTTCGTCAGTCAAAGGGTCGCGATATTGGCGATGCAGATCAATCAACAGTTCCGAAATGCCGCGCTCAGCGGGTGAAATGCGCGCCTGAGGCGATTGCAAACCAAGATACCCCATGATCGACGATTGAACGCTGTCGCGATCGAGCAATTCTCCCTCGATTTCCGAGGTTTTCAGCGCTTCGCCTGTTAGCCGATCCACCAAGACAGTTTGGCGCGTATCAGCATCCAAATGCTTGGTTGTCCCAATTAACGTTCCAGAATTCAGCAGGAATTGCGCCTCAAACCCCGCCAATGCGGCGGCTTTCCAGCGAAAGGCTGGCCAATCTGAACGCTGCCAATTCCACGTCATGAGTTATAAAATTCCAGTTTATAACTCACAATGGGGCACATCATGAGGCATAAAGCAAGAATTTATGCCTCAGGCGCCTTTAGGCCCCGCTCAACGCCATCCCCATCCCCCCAACAACCGCCTTTAGAATGCATTTTCTAACTCATCCTCCTAAACCGCTGCCATACCGAACCGGATGGCGCGCCACAGTGGGGCTCCCCGGCAACCTTTTAGGAGGCAATCATGGCTGCTCAAGAAACCACCCCCGAAACCCACGCTGAAACCGACGTCGCCCGCAAGATCTGGCTCGCTGGCGTTGGCGCCTACGGCCGCATGTTCTCGGAAGCTCAAGGCCAGTTCGAAAAAATCGCCGACAGCGCCAATGACATGTTCGAGCAACTCGTCGAGCGTGGCGCAAAGGTTGAAGACACCGTGCGCGCGCAAATCACAGCAAACGAGCCGGCAAGCAAAGTGCTTGCGACCGTGGAAAAAGTAACCAAGCAAGCCGCAGATTTCCGCGCGGAGCGTCGCGCTGCCTTGGAAGCTCGCGTTGACACCGTTCGCAAGACGATCGGCGACACGCTGGCCCCCTTGAACTTGATCGGCCTTCACAACCAAATCGAAGAGCTGGCCGCTAAGGTTGATGCTTTGACCGCTGAAGTGGCAGCACTCTCGGGCAATAAGACCGTTGATGCCGTCGCCACAAAAGTTGTGCCTGCGACAACGACCGCCCCATCAGCACCACGTGCTGTTAAGGCTGCTGCAAAAACCGAAGCTTAATTTAAGCCTCGGTCTGGCCGGGTCACATGGCCCGCCACCGGCAACACCAATTGTGCCGCCGCGCGAGCAATCCGCTCGCGCGGCGGTGCTGTGTCGGCCTCTAATTCCTGTTGGATGAGCGCAAAGCCGAGGCCGAGCACGATCTGCCGCGCAAGCCCGTCTCGAACTTCTGGGGATGCCGAAATCACGTGAGCCTCTGCCATCGCAGCCAGCATCGCGCTGATACACTGCTGTTGAGCCCCTATGACCCGGCGATACCGCGCGGCAAGGTCCGTTGATCCCGCGCATAGCGAGGCCGCCTCACGCACAAAAAAGCGTGCATCCCACACTTCTTCCAGCATGATGTGCAGATGTGTCCACAATGTCTCGATCGTCGCATTGTCGCCGATGCCATCAGCCAGAGCCCCATCGAGCACCATCGTCATCTCGGCCTCAAATTCAGCCAGCAACGCTGAAACGATTTCAGCTTTTCCCTTGAAATGATAGTATAAATGGCCGGGGCTAATCCCAAGGGCGGTGGCGACATCCATGGCCGAAAGCGCACCGACGCCTTCGGAGTTAAACAAATCGCGCGCTACGCTCAGGATACGGTCGCGGGTTTTGCTAGACATGAACTGCGCTCCCGCCTTCACTTTACGCGTGCGTTGCGTTGACATCGCCACCATGCCCCGCTCACGGTGGTGTTACAACGTTTTGCGCGCTATCGGGCAACAAGACCCTGTCGCGTATGAATTGCTTCCTGGGGAGGAAACATGTCGAAGTCGAAGATTGATCTCGGTGGCGAGGTTGCTGACAACACCGTCGCGCTGAACCCTATTGTGGGGCTAGCACGCGAAGATTTGATGGGCGCTGTCGGCCTGATGCTACGGGAGACCGCCGGCAAGCCGGCGATCGCAGCAAAGCATTTGCAAAAATTCTCCGGCGAAGTCGTCAAAATGATCAAGGACGAGTCCGAGCTTGCGCCGGACCCAAAGGACAAGCGCTTCCTTGATGCCACGTGGCAGAAAAACCGCTTCTATAAGTTTGGCATGCAATATTACCTCGCGGTCCAAAAAGGGGTTGGCGAGTGGATGAAGGATTTGGAGCTCGACGAGCTTGAGCGCGCGCGCGCCAGCTTCGTCACAACGATGATCCTTGATAGCCTGTCGCCGACCAACAGCCTGATCGGCAATCCCGGCGCGCTGAAGAAGGCCTTTGAAACCGGCGGCGGCTCGCTGATTAAGGGGCTGAAGAACGCCTATGAGGACATCACGAAGAATGACGGGATCGTGTCTCAGGTTGATAAAACGCCGTTCAAAATTGGCGAGAACATTGCGATCTCGCCCGGCAACGTCGTCCATCGCACTGAAATGTATGAGCTGATCCAATACGCGCCGACATTGGAAAACGTGCATGAGATCCCGCTTCTGATTATTCCGCCCCAGATCAACAAAGCCTATGTCAATGATTTGACGCCGCAAAAGAGCATTATCGGCTTCTTGGCCAGCCAAGGCATCCAGACCTTTATGGTGAGCTGGCGCAACCCGACCGTTGAGCATCGCGATTGGGGCCTGCAAAGCTATGTCGATAGCCTGATTGAAGCCACTGACATCATTCTGGAAATCACCAAAGCCAAGAAACTCAATGTGTCGGGGGCTTGCTCTGGCGGGATTACGACCGCGACATTGCTGTCAAAGCTGATCGCGCAAGGTGATGAGCGCGTAAACGCCGTTGTTTTGATGGTAACCGTGCTTGATCCGCAAAAAGATGATAGCGAGGTTGGCGCGCTCGTCTCTAAAAACGGCATTGCTTTAGCGCGGGAACGCTCAGCTAAAAAGGGTATTCTCGAAGGGGCTTCCTTGTCGCGCACGTTTGCGTGGCTTCGGCCCAATGATTTGATTTGGAACTACGTGGTCAACAATTACCTCCATGGGGAGCAACCACCACCCTTCGACGTGCTGTTCTGGAACAACGACCACACCAATTTGCCCGCCGCCCTACATTCCGATTATCTGCGCGTCTATGAGGAGCAGCCCTTTACGCGGCCGGGCGAAGTTGAGGTCGCGGGCCACCTTGTGAACCTTAAGGCCATCAAGAATGATGTGTTCATCGTCGCTGGCGTGACCGACCATATTACCCCGTGGAAGGCCTGCTACCGGACCACGCAATTGCTGGGTTCAGAGAATATCGACTTTGTGCTCAGCCACTCGGGGCATATTCAAGCCTTGCTCAACCCGCCGGGCAATCCAAAGGCAAAGTACTACGTCAATAAGGGCAAGCCGCCAGCAACGCCGGATGAATGGCTCAGCCACGGGGCCGAGGAGCAAGCCGGTTCGTGGTGGCCTCGTTGGGGCGCGTGGCTGCAAGCCCATTCAGGCAAAACCAAAGCGGCACCGAAGACACTTGGCTCTAGGAAGAACCCAGCGCTCGAACCCGCACCGGGACTATACGTCTTCAATTGAGCAATTCCGTAACGATTGGCGCGCACGCTCCGAAGACTTGAGCGTGAACGATCGACATTTCCTATGAGGAAAACTTCTGTGACGACTTCTGAAAACACCACCGCGAAGGCCCCTGAATATGAAATGCTCAAGGTGCAGGGGCGAACGCTCCGCGTGGCTCGGTGGAAAGGTGTCGCTCCACAAGGTGGGTCGCTTGAGCGTCCTCTATTGTTCTACACAGGCATTGGTGCGAATATTGAGCTGATGAGCCCGTTGGCGAATTGGTTCCCCGATCGCGATATCATCACGTTCGATATGCCCGGCATCGGCCAATCGCCTGCCCCCGTCATGCCCTACCGCCCATGGATGATATCGCTCCTCACATGCGACTTGCTCGATCGCTACGGCTACAAAAAAGTGGACGTGATGGGCGTGTCCTGGGGCGGCGGGATGGCGCAGCAATTTGCGTTTCAGCACCCTAATCGCACTGGAAAGCTGATTCTCGCGGCCACATCGGCAGGCACGTTGATGGTGCCGGGCGATATTCGCGCCCTGTCTAAAATGGCCGATGCGCGCCGCTATATTGACCCTGAATTTATGCGAAAGAACTTCCAGACGCTCTATGGCGGCGAAAATGAAGGGGCGGATGGCCATGTCGCGGCCGTCACGCCGCCAAGCCCTGTTGGGTATGTTTATCAACTTGGCGCAATGATCGGCTGGACGAGTGCTTTCTTCTTGCCGCTCCTGAAAGCCAAAACGCTGGTGATGATGGGAGATGACGACAAGATTGTGCCGGTGATTAACGGCAAAATCCTGTCGAGCTTGATCCCGAACGCACGCCTCGAAATCATCCCCGGCGGCGGGCATTTATTCTTGGTATCGCAGGCAAAGTCGGTGGTGCCGATGATGAAAGCGTTCTTGTCGGAGCCGGATTCGCCCAAGATGAAGCGTGGCTCAAATCTGTTTTTCAACGCGTTTGCAGCTTAGGGTTAAGTATACCGGCAAGCTCTCGCCGAGTATTTGAGTGTTTTTCGCGTTAATCTGCATTCGAAACGGGCCGTTCATACATTAAGGTTAAGACTGCGACCCTAAGCAATCGGGGTGCGGTAGATGGTGTCGAGATCAATCAATGCGCGTGTGCTGCAAGCGGGCGCGGTCATCTTTCTCATTACGGCCTTGGTGGGCGGCGCAGGCTTTTGGGGCGCCGTCAATTTGAGCGAACAAATCAGTGATGTGGATCGCGGTGCACGGATCATCCGCAATCACATGCAAGCCGACATGATGCATGATGCTTTGCGCTCCGATGTGCTGGCCGCCACCTTGGCGGCAAAAGGCAGTGCCAGCATCAACCTTTCGGATGTTCAGCGAGATATCGCAGAGCACGCAGAGGTTTTTCGTGCAGCGATTGCAGAGAATGAGAAGATTGCAACCGATGCCGCCACCCTAAGCGTGATTTCCGCGGTCAAACCAGCCCTTACCGCCTACATTGCCGCGGCCGAAGATTATGTAAAACTTGCAACCACCGATCCGATGACGGCGGAGGCAGCCCTTCCCGATTTTAACGCCAAATTTTCAGAGCTCGAAGAAGCGATGGGAACGGCTGGCGACAAAATTGAAGCTGTAGGTGAAGCCACGACAAAACGAGCAATCGACGACTCTGGGCTCGTGCGTTCATTGCTGATTGCGGCTCTGGTGGCAGCGCTCAGTTTCATCATAGGGCTTGTTTGGCTCGCTCGGCGTACACTGGTCGCGCCATTGGTCGCCTTGACTGAAGCCATGGCGCAGCTCGCCGATGGCCGCACGGATATTTCCCCGCCCCATGCTGAGCGTGGCGACGAAATCGGCGCTCTTGCTGGAACCATGGCTCGGTTCCGCGAAAATGCGATTGCGCGAGCCACATTGGAAATGGAGCAGCAGACGGATGTTGAAGCCCAGATGCGGCGCGCTGAACACATCAACACGATTACAAATCAGTTTTCCCAACAATTGGCCGATGCCCTTGAGGCATTAGGCCATGCGTCTGAAAGCCTTGGGTCTGAAGCAATGTCGCTACAAAACATTGCGACGAACGCGCAAGAGCGTGCCAATGCAGCATCTAACGCGGCGAACATAGCCTCTGAAAATGTTGAGAGCATTGCTGCGGCAACCACCGAATTAAGCGCGTCAGTTGAAGAAATTGCCCAACGGATGGCTGATTCAGCGACCCGTGCGAATGATGCGGTGCTCGGTGGCCATGAAGCCAACAGGATCGTGTCAAAGCTCGCCGATTCAGCCAATAAAATTGGCGAAATCGTGAGCATGATCAGCGCAGTAACGTCGCAGACTAATTTACTTGCGCTCAACGCAACAATCGAGGCGGCAAGGGCGGGCGAGGCTGGCAGAGGCTTTGCTGTTGTGGCCTCGGAGGTGAAAACACTTGCGTCACAAACGGAGCAGGCAACCCAAGAGATATCCGGGCGGATCAGCGAAGTTCAAGCCGTAAGCCAAGAAGCGCTTAATCAAGTGCAGGTTATGATCAAGATGATCGAAGACATGCAGGCGATTAGCTCAGCGGTTGCGTCCGCGGCGGCCGAGCAAAGCGCCGTAACGAGCGACATCGCTTCAACTGTCGAGGGTGTGTCCGGTGGCACAAACGGGGCCGCAGCGGGGGTTCGGGATCTTCAACAAGCAACCCTACAAACGGGCGAGTCTAGTGACCGTGTTCTGAACCAAGCGAAGGGGCTACAATCCCAGACCGATGCGTTACGCAACTCCGCCGCTGAGTTTTTTGCTGCATTGAAGGCTGCTTAAGCCATGCACAAGAGATTTTTCCCGGCCTTCATTGGTGGTTTGGCGCTTGTGTTGTCCGCTTCGCCGGCTTTTGCGGCTGGTCCTGAGGACGAACCGGCCTTTGCATGGGAAGCAGTCTACAACGCGGACTTGGTCGGCCCCATTTCAGGTTCGGCAAAAAAGGAAGCCGTTTTTCTCGACAAGCTTTCGGTAAAGGCAAGCCTTGACCTCGAACAAACACTAGGATGGACAGGCGCCAGCATACACGGACACTTCCTGAATAACTCCGGCGGCGCACCCAATGACGCATTGGGTATCGCTGACGGCATTGACAATATTGAAGTGGCTAGCCAGCGCGGTAAGCTTCACGAGATTTTTCTTGATCAGACATTCCAAGATGGCGATCTTCTATTTCGGATTGGGCAATTTGATCTCAATGCCGACTTTTATGTCACCGATTCATCCGGGCTCTTCATCAATCCGGCGTTTGGGATTTCCGCAGAACTGTCAGCAACAGGTTCTGCTGGCCCGTCAATTTTTCCATCAACCGCTCTGGGGGTGATGGTCCGAGGTGTGCCATCGGAAACTAGTTACGCGCAAATTGCGGTTTTTGACGAAAACGCGGGTAACATCGGTGACGAGGGGGGCATTCCGTCTCCATTTAAAAATGGTGCATTGGTTATCGGCGAGGCCGGTTGGACCGCTGAGGGGAAAATCGCTTTTGGACTATGGGGCTACACAGACAAGCAAGCGGACCTACGGGATGTAGACCGGCTGGGCGCTGCAGTAATGGCCACCGAGACTGGCGCCTATATTCTCGTAGACCAACCGATTGATGCGCTTAGCGAAGGTGCTCGAAAAGCGAATGCTTTCCTTCGTTTAGGTGTTTCATCGGGCCGGGCAACGCCGTTCTCCGGCGCCAGCCAAGCAGGCATTTACCTTTCCCACGTGTTTTCTGATCGTCCCGATTCTCAATTGGGTGTGGGGGTGCGATACGCATTGCTGTCGGATCGCTATCAGGCGAACGCACGCGATAGTGGGATCAACCCAGCGTCAAACGAAACTGGGCTCGAAATTACCTATGCGGACAACATTCTTCCGTGGCTAACGGCGCAACCATCGGTTCAGGTAATCAGCAATCCGGGCGGTGATGCTGACGCAAATACGGTGGTTGTTGCAGCCCTGCGGGTGAGTATGAGCTTCGGGTCGCGCTAGCGCTTACGCACCATCAACACACCGTCGCCGATGGCCACCATGGTCGATTCCACGCGGGGATCAGCGCGGACCTGTTGGGCCACAGCGCGAAGGGCCACCGTGTCGGGGGTCTGATCGGCTTCATCGGCCACAGCACCACTCCACAGCACGTTGTCGAACAATATGAGGCCGCCGGAGCGCAAAAGCGTAACGCCCCTTTCGTAATAGTCCGAGTATCCCGGCTTGTCGGCGTCTATGAACATTAGGTCGATTTTTCCCGCATAGCCTTCAGCGATCAGCGCATCCAAGCTGATGGTGGCGGGGGCTATGCGCAGGTCGATCGACTTTTCAATGCCGGCCTCTTGCCAGAAAGATTTGGCGATGTCCGTCCATTCCTCTGATACATCAAGTGCGAACAAGCGGGCCCCGGGGCCAGCATTGGCGCGCAGAGCCAAGGTAGTCGCCAGCGCTGAATAGCCGGTGAAAACGCCAACTTCGACAGCCAGTCGCGCATTGGTCAGCCGCGTCATGAAGGCCATGAACGCGCCTTGTTCTGGCGATACCTGCATCCGCGCCCGATCGCCGAGACCGGCTGTTACCGCGCGGCAGCGGGCAAGGGCTGGATGCTCGTCTGGGTTAAGGGCAGCGAGGTAGCCTTTAACGGCCTCATTGATACCAAACGACACGCTCATGCGGGCTCTCCTGTTAAACGTTCAGCGGCAAGATAGTCCCGTGACGCCATTTCGTGCAGCCGCGACGCGGTGCGTTCAAACTCAAAGGCAAAATCACCAGCGGGGTAAAGATGGTCTGGATCGGTGGCGGCAGACGCTATCAGCTTAGATTTGGTTTCATAAAGTGCGTCGATCAGCACGCGAAACCGAACCGCTTCGTTGCGTTTGTCAGGCGTTAAGGCCGGGATCGCATCGATCAAGATCGTATCAAATCGACGCGCCAGGGCCAGATAGTCGGCGGCCCCTAAGGGCTGGGCGCACAAGTCACTGAAGCTAAACCGTGCACATCCTGCTGCCGCGCGCTCCACAAGCACGTCACGGCCTTGGACGGGCAGCTTCACCGCACGCGGAGTCGCCCCCATGGTAATCCGCGCCCACGCGGCATCCATCGCTGCGTCAGCCTCTGCGCTAAGGGGAGTGTGCCAGACCGGCGCGCCTTCAAGCCGGGCGAGGCGATAATCGCGCTCCCCATCAAGGCTGTGCACATCAAGCCGGACTTCAAGCATGGCGATGAACGGCAAAAACAGCTGGCGATTGATCCCGTTGGGATAGAGCGCCTTGGGTGCGCGGTTCGAGGTCGCTACTACCACCACGTCACGGGAAAACAGCTGCTCAAACAGCCGCCCGAGGATCATGGCATCGGCAATGTCGGAAACCTGAAACTCATCAAAACACAATAGCCAAGCGCTATCCGCAATGGCTTTTGCGACCGGGGCCACGGGATCATCGCCCGCCGCACGAACCCATTCTGGCCGCCGTTTCCGCGCGCGCTCATCAAGACCGCGCCATTCAGCGATACGAGCATGAACTTCCTGCATGAATTCGTGGAAGTGCACGCGGCGTTTCAGGGCCACAGGGGCTTCTTCGAAAAACAAGTCCATCAGCATGGACTTGCCGCGCCCAACCGGCCCAAACAGGTATACCCCTTCCGGGGCGGGCTCTGGCCGTCCAAACAGGAATTTTGCCCGACCGGGCTGCCAGTCCTTCAAGCGCATAGAAAGGGTTTGCAGCCGCTCGGCGGCCTCAGCTTGCGCCGGATCAAACGCGATCAGCCCGTCATCTGCTTTCGCACGATACCGCGCAATGACGGACACGCGCGCCTACGCTCCGAGAGACCAGAGGCCGAAGGCTGCAGCCCCTAAGGCAATTATGGTGATAAGATACATCAACAAAACTAGTCCGGGGCGTTTTACATCTGCGCGAGGCATTGCCATCTGACCTTCTCGATTTTGTTTTCCTTATCATGTTCGGCGCGCTCGCCCATCGTTTGATCTGTTTTTGGTGCTGGTCGTTCAAGTCGCTTTATCACCGGCATCCTTTTGCAATGAGGGCTTTACTTCAGAATCGTTCCTGCTACGTTGAAATCCACAAAAAGGGATTACTCTGTGCCTCGTGAGTTGGCTGAGCCTTGGGATATTCGAGAGGTGCAGGATGCCAACGACGTCAATGAGTTGGCCGCTGTTTTCAAAAGAGGCCTTGCCGAAATTGTTCCAAGCACTTTTCCGTGGAGAATTGACCCGGAGATACTCGGCACAGACTCATCGAGTGGTCATCTTACGAACAATCACGCAACGGGATCCTGCGCACGGCATCTTATGTCGGTCTGCATAATAACCCAAGGTGGCGCAAGGCGAACCTTTGTCGCTGAGGCAGAGGAGCTGAGTGAGCAATCACATTCTGATCTCCTCAATCTCCTCATTGTCGTTTTTCAACGATCTGACGATTTTGCTATGACGAAAGACGAGCGAGTTGCTCAACGCCAAGCCCCTTTGACACAAGCCGAAAAGCTTGTTCTGGAATGGGTGCAAGACGGTAAAACCACGTGGGAAACAGCGACGATACTCCGAATTTCCAGTCGGACTGTTAAGTTTCATCTGTCTAATGCCTTTGTAAAATTAAATGCCACAACACGCACACAGGCGGTTGCTCATGCCCAAGCGCGCGGTCTCATTCGCAGGCAGTCTGGCAATTTACCGCTTAGCAATGAGATGGCTTGATAGTGCGCCAGCGCCATACTGTGCGGAACTCCGACATGCAAAGATCGTTCATTCAAACTCTGATCGTGGCCTTCTTCGCCATTGGCGCTGCGCCAACAGTGCTCGCCCAAGTCCCAGTTTCTGGATCGAATAACACGGCCTCAACCCAAGGTCTTTCGGTGGATTGGGGTGCCCGGATCGAGGATGGAACTAGGCAAGGGCGTTCTAATGCCGACAAAGCTCAAGACCCTATTCGCGAGGCATTTGATCCGAGCAAGCCTGCATTAGGTGAGCCGGAACTTTGCGTTGTCTTGCGCGGAAGTGTTCGGCCCGAATGTGCTACCGTCCAGCCGGGCCAAGAAATAATACTAAGTAGTGCATTGTTTGATGGCCCAAGTGGTGATGAAGAAACCACCTGTCGTCGTGTCGCGGATCGACGGCCCGGCCCGGATGGTAAGCCAGTGCGCGTATGGCTTGATGTTTGTGACGGGGATGAAGGCCCTCAAACACGACTGAGGTCGGGGGCCGTTTTAGCTGAAGATGTTATCGTTGCGCCCGAAGCATCAAACCTTGGCGACAGTCTAGAGGTTATCGTTCCATCCGAGACACCCTAGCGGCGCTACAGCACGGCTTGCCACTCTCAAAGGAGTGGGTTGCTCGGGTCGACAAGCGCGCGTGATCGATTGCACACTACTCTGAATGAGCCCCTACACCGTATACCCTCGGCCCTATCGCTCCGGACCAGCGAAATTCAATGTCGGTTTAAGCCCGCTTGAAGGCGAATGGTTGGCGTCTGGCATCAGCGCGGAAAAGCAGGCGCTGCTCGATCAACATTCAGAAACAGTCTTTTGTGCACTGCCGGAGAGCCTCGTTGGTCAGGCTGAGGCCGCCTCCGCCATTGCCTGTGCGCAAAACCGATCTGATGGTGCCGAACACAAGACCCTAATGGACGCGAGTTACATGACTGAGGCTGATCTCGTGCTCATGCAAAAGACGGGTGCTGATTGGTTGTGCACAGCGGCATGTCTCTGTGCGCCAACATTTTTTTCGCCGCAGCACGCGATTGGCAAGTCTCTTTCGGCGCTGCATGCCCCGGTTCCAGGTGGGGCACCAGAATTGGCGGGCAGAATTGCCCGCGTTTTCAACTTACTCCGCCAGGACCTAATTCTAGAGCGCTTTAACTGGACGGTTCAGCTTGGGCCAGAGCGCCACACGCCCAGCCGACACTTTCTAATCGAGCGCGCGCGACAAGTTGCGGTCCTTGAGGCGCATAACCTCCTGCACTTGCGGGTTGAACGTCAAACGATCCGCCTCTTACCGATTACCCAGTCTGTTCTCTTTACGATTGGTGTCACCGTTGAGCCTCTTGCCGACATCTTGCGAGACGCCTCTCAGGCAGCGATCTTTCGGCATTCGTGGGAAGCGACCGATAAAGCCGTGGCAACCTATAAAGGGTGGAACGATATTGAGCACTTCGTCGAAGCGATGTGGTAACGCCCTTTGGCCCTCCAATGAGCGAGACGCTTTGAGAGATTGCTTTCTCGGGCTACAAGGCTGCCTAATTCGGTGAAGGCAAAATATGCGCGCGCTCATTATTCCGGTATTTTTCCTAAGTTCACTCGCATGGGCACAGAGTACGCCAGCAACGGAACAATCCGGTCCGCCCGTCGTGCGATCACAACAACCCAGTGAACCTGTCGTTGAAACAGCGGTAGCGCCGGTTACTGATGCGGCTTCTGTTGCCGCGTTGGAAGGCGCACGCGCGCAGCTCGCGGCAGCAAATGCGGCGAGCGCAGGTGGAAATACCGCGGAAGCCTCTATGCGCTGGAAAAGCGTCGTTGCGATGGCGCCGCTTGGAAAGGATGGGGATTTATTGGTCGCAGAGGCAACGCGGCGATTGGGTTTTCTTGCTTTTGAAGCACGCGATCCTCGGCAAGCCGAGCTATGGCTACGCGGCGAAGCCACTCTCAGCCGTCGCCTATATCGTCAAGGGGCTCTCCCGGCCCGGCGCTATGCCGAAGCGATAAATCGACTAGCAAGTGCCGTTGGCGCGAATGGGCGGAGCGAAGAAAGTGCTGCGTTGCTTATTCTAGCCCAGGATATCAAATCCCGCGCGCAGGCTGCGGTCAGTGCCGCCGTAATGGGGCGCGAAGGCGTCGATCTCGCAGCACAGCAAGCCGTGAGGGTGACAGCGAGCGAAGCGAGTTGTGCTACTGACGATGAGCCAAACCTCGCTCGGCGGATGACATGCGAAGAAGAAGCTCAGGTATCCAATGACGCTCTCATTGCAATGTCACAGCGCGTGAAGGCCGATGCGCCCCCACCTGAACCGATCAAATCAGAAAAAGGCAAAGGTAAGGGCTAAGCGGCCTACCGACCACGCACGAGTGAATCGTATGCGTGAACGAGTTCTTCGGTAACTCGACCGGGTTGATAAAACTGGCCAGCAATTTCGTTTACAGGCGTAATTTCCGCCGCCGAACCGGTGATGAAGCACTCAGAAAAAGTGGGCAGTTCACTGGGGTCGATGTGGCGCTCAATGACTTCATAGCCTTTGGATTTGGCAAGTGCGATGACAGTCCGTCTCGTTATGCCGTCAAGAAAGCAGTCCGGAACTGGTGTGTGAATTGCGCCATCCCGTAAGAAGAAAACGTTCGCGCCGGTACACTCCGATACGAGCCCGCGATAATCCAGCATAAGGGCATCGGCGAAGCCTTCGGCTTCAGCCGCATGCTTCGACAGGGTCGCTATCATGTAGAGACCGGCTGCCTTAGCTTCAAAAGGAGCGGTATCGGGCGCGGGACGCCGCCACTTCGCCATCCCCAGCCGAATACCTGTCATGCGGTCAGCGAAATAAGCGCCCCACGCCCACGCAGCGATCGCAAGATGGATTGTATTGTGTTGGGCAGAAACACCCATTTTTTCAGAACCGCGCCACGCAATCGGGCGCAAATAACAGTCCGCGAGTCCCGATTTCTCCAATGTGTCGGCTTTCGCCTTTTCAATTTCTTCAAAGCTAAAGGGGATCTGAAAACCCATTATCTCTGCGGAGCGCATGAGCCGCTGGGTGTGCTTGGCACTTTCAAAGATCTTACCGCCATAGGCTCGTTCGCCTTCAAAAACGGATGAACCATAATGTAAACCGTGTGTTAGCACATGGACCTGTGCATCTCGCCACGGTACAAAGTTTCCATCGAACCAGATCCACCCGTCGCGGTCATGAAAAGGAGTGTCTGGTGTCGGTGCCATGGTACTGTCTCCAACCGTCGCATGATTTGCGTTTGCCTAAGGCGTGCACATGCTGTCAGGCTTCCATCCTTTGTGCGACATACTTATGTCAATTCACCCCTGCAGAAATGCCGTAATAAGTTCAGCAGCTTTGGAGCCAGTTTTTGGTGCAGATTGCCCAACCCGCCGCCCGATCACCGCTTCTATACCTTCGAGAAGATGAGCTCGATCATGGTGTCAGCCTAATTTTGGACAGTTCCAAGGCCCTTTTAGATATGGCTGCAGAACTTGCCGTCCCATTTGGGCTCGCAGGGCCGGAGCTCAGGGTTTTTCTCGCCGCAAGAAAAGAAAATGGAGTCGGTGTGCTCGCGCTTGCGGCAAGTCTCGGCATTACCAAGCAAGGACTTTTGAGAATTTTAGAACAAACGGAATCCCTTGGTTTCACCGAACGCCGTCGTGATCCCAATGATGGCAGGGGACGGTTGGTTTGTTTAACGGCTAAGGGACGGGCCGTGGAGCGCACCATAAGTCTTGCACTGCGAGAAAGGCTAGCACGGGCCTACCGAAAGACTGGATCAGATGCCGTAGCAGGTGCCCATAGTGTTCTGCGTGCTGTTCTCGATGATCGTTCTAGTGGAAAAGTTCGTAATGACTGATGAAAAGAGCCCTGCGGGCCATCTGCTTGTCGTCGATGATGACGACCGTATACGAAGCCTCCTGAAGCGGTTTCTCACCAGCCGTGGGCACCAAGTGACCGCTGTCTCTCACGCCGCCGCAGCGCGTCGCCTGCTTGACGGGCTTGTCTTTGACTTGCTCATTCTCGACATCATGATGCCGGGCGAAGATGGGCTTTCATTGACCGAGGCGGTGCGACGCGAGCGTGACGTTCCTATCCTGCTGTTAACGGCCAGAGGCGAACCAAAAGACCGGATTAAGGGGCTCGCTTTAGGTGCCGACGACTATTTGGCAAAGCCGTTTGAACCGGAAGAATTAGCCCTGCGCGTTGCGTCGATCCTTCGTCGGGCAAAGCCGCGAGCCGTTGTGGACGCGCTTCGTTTTGGCGCGGCAACCTATGACGTTGCGCGTGGCGAACTGCGCCTCGATGGGGGATTGGTGCGCTTGACCGATACTGAGGCGGGCTTGTTGAAAATGCTTTCGTCTCGACCGGGGGCAACTTTTTCACGCGAGGAGCTGGCGCGTCGACTTGAGGTCGCGATCGAACGTTCTGTCGACGTGCAGGTTACGCGCCTCCGGCGTAAACTGGAGCCTGATGATGGCGAGCCACTCTATCTTCAGACTGTCCGTGGCGTCGGGTATCGGCTAGTGCCTGATGCATGATCGCACCTGAGCCACCTCGCCGCCAACTCAAGGATTATTTGCCGACCGGCTTGTTCGCACGCTCGTTGCTGATCATCGTGTTGCCGGTAGCGATAACGCAAGTGTTGATCACATGGGTCTTTTTCAATAGCCATTGGGAGGGTGTGTCTCGGCGATTGGCGGAGAGTGTGGCTGGCAATGTGGCGTTGGTGGTTCAACAATACGAACGCGCGCCAAGCCCTCAAGAAGCGGAACGTTTGGCTGAAGATGCCCGCGCGACGATGCGGCTTTCCGTAGTGCTTCAGCCCAGCAAAGGTTTGCCAGTACCCGTGAAGTACGCGGACTTTTCGATTATCGACAGAACACTGGATCGGGCTTTGAACGACGCCATCACGCGCCCTCATTGGTTCGATACAACACGCTACCCTGACTATGTTGACATTCGAGTGTCCGTAACGGGCGGCACGCTGCGCTTTTTGGCTTATCGAGAGCGCGTATTTGCGACAACAGGTGGCATATTCTTGCTGTGGGTTATCGGTGCTTCCGCCCTGTTGACCACGGTCTCCATCCTCTTCATCCGCAATCAAGTGCGCCCGATTTTGCGCCTGTCGGAAGCCGCTGAAGCCTTTGGTCGCGGCGATGCGATGGAGGTAAAGCCGGGGGGCGCGCGGGAGGTGAGGGGGGCCACGGCAGCCTTTCTTAATATGCGTGACCGCATTTTGCGCCATATAGAACAACGAACAAATCTTCTCGCGAGCGTTTCTCACGATCTACGGACCCCGCTCACGCGGCTGAAGCTGCAGCTCGCTATGATGCCGCAATCGCGTGACGTGGCCGACGCTCGCGGCGACGTGGTAGAGATGGAGGGGATGCTGGATGAGTATCTCGCCTTCGCGCGCGGCCAATGGGTGGAGGAGCCGGAGCCCACCGATCTTGGAACTCTCGCCCATGAGGTCGTCACTGATGCAGCGCGCAATGGTGCTAACGTCACGATGGCGGAAGCCCGCGTGTTGATCGCGCCCGTTCGCGCCGGGGCCGTCAAGCGCGCGCTGGCAAACCTTGTCGATAACGCCTTGGCCCATGCCGATCAGGTGCAGGTGTCGAGTGTTCTGGCGGCCTCGGGAACCGCCGAAATATGGATCGACGACAATGGCCCCGGCATAGAGCCTGCACGCTATGAGGAAGCGTTTACGCCGTTCTCGCGGTTAGATCCGTCTCGCAATCAAAACCGCAAAGGCGTCGGCTTAGGCCTAGCAATTGCGCGGGACGTGGCACGTGGCCATGGCGGCGACCTTACGCTGGCTCTGTCGCCTCTGGGGGGGCTTCGGGCGATTTTCCGCGTCCCTTCGCAAACGGCCAGCGCCTAGAGCCAAATCCCTTTGAGAATCGTTCGCTAAGTTTTTCGCCGAACTTATCAAACGAGAAGGCTGCCATGTCGGGGAAGGCGAAGCTTTCGGCGCGCTTGATAAAGTCTTCAGCGTCACGCAGGCCTTGATCGAGGCTTGCCATCGTGCGCGCCAAATCAGCACCATCCAGCCGCCAAGCCGCTTCAGCTTTCCGTAGGATGCGCGCAAGACCGACCGCGCGCGCCACGCCAGCGCCACCTGCCGCCTCAATCCCAGCCGCTTCCAGTAGCCACGCCGCCGTAACCAGCCGACGCGCCGCGCGCGCAGCCTTGGCCGCGTTCTCGCTATCCTCGGCAAGTAAGATCGACATCATGGCCCCACGATGGCCCTCGAGGGCATCGAACCGGCGCATAGCGGCATCAAACAAGCGGTCGCGTACGGTTTCAGAGCGATCAACACCCTTTACGGTCGCTAAGGCAGCGCGATCAAACCGGCGATCGATGGTGTGGGTGATCTTGGCTTTAGTGATCCGCATTGCGGCAAAGTCCGCCAAAGTCGCGTCTGCCGCGCCCGCCAAATCGGCTAGCGCAATCTTGTCCCACGGCGTTTCTTTTGCACGCGCTAGAGTGAGATCGACAACTTTATCCAGCAATTCGGTGCGGTTTATGGTGGTCACTTGCCCAATTCCTTCGAGCGCGAAACTGCGGCTGATACCGCACGTTTCACCATCGCAGGAAACCCTGTCGGGTTTGTCAGCACTTCTAGGGCTTCCGCTGTCACTCCATTTGGCGACGTTACAGCTTTCCGCAAGGACCCCGGATGTTCGCCCGTTTGCCCCATCAGCGCGCCAGCGCCAATCACCGTTTGGAAGGCCAAACGCTCGGCCAAGCCTCGCTCCAGCCCCTCGGCCTCGCCAGCCGCCGCCAACACCTCCGCCATGAAGAAGATGTAGGCTGGGCCACACCCCGAAATGGCCGTAACGGCATCCATTTGCTTTTCAAATGCGATCCGCTCGACCGTGCCTAACGGCGCCAAAAGCGCATCAACGTGGGTCAAGTCTCCTGGAGTAAGCACATGGGCTGCAACATAAGCCGTTACGCCCATGCCTATGGCACCCGGCGTGTTCGGCATGGCACGCACAACTTTCGCTACGTCCATGGCAGCAGCGAGCTTTGCCACGGTTATCCCCGCCATAACCGAAATCACTACGGTTTCCGGCCCAGCGAAGCCGCGCGCACTTGGCGTAACCGCATCAAATGATTGTGGCTTAACTGCGAGTACAACCACATCGGCAGGCCCCACAACGCTCGCCTCAGGGTTCAGCAAATCAGTTCCGCGCAGCAATGCCTGCGCTTCTGGGCTCGGGTAAGGATCGACGACAACCAAACGGGCATCAAGCGAAGAAGCTTTATTGCGCCAGCCACGCAGCAGCGCAGCGCCCATGCGGCCGGCGCCTATTAGAGCGATAGTATTCATATCGGAAGCCTTTAGGCCTCCCCGACGGTCTCAAACAAGACCGCCGCTGCAGCTTCTTCTGGAGATTTTCCGGCCCACACCAAAAAGTTGAAAGCTGGATAAAAGCGTGTGCACGCTTCAAGGCCTGCAGCAAGAATGGCGGCGGCCTCCGATGTCGTCGGCGCAGGTCGGTCAATAACAGGTACCGTCGCACGCCAAAGGATCGAGCCATCTTCTGGGTCGAGGTCGAAATGCCCCAACCACAGCGATGCGTTCAGCAACACAAGCAAGCGGCTCACTTCCATGCGGCGCGAGGCTTGTGTGCGTAGATCAAACGCGAGGCTCAGAGTAAGCGCTGGTGCTTCCGAACGCCACTCAAAAACGCCATGCAGGTCGCACCAGTCCGTCGACGCGGCGAAATGCACTTCATCCTCGGCGCGCTCATACGCGCGCTGCTCAGACGCAAGAACGTGCTCGACGGATTCTAATGGATCCTCATCGTCGATGAGGTAGTCTTCAGTATTCGGATGGCTCATTGTCGGCCTCCGGTGATGGGCGATGCGGGAATCGCTGCCTTCACCAATGACGGTAACAGGGGGGTGGGAAACGCCGCAAGGACGCTGTGCAATTTCTGGGTTATTCTTTGGCAGCCAATTCCGCTTCGAGCACGGCAATCTTCTCAAGCGCAGTCTGAGCGAGCGTTTTCACGGCCTCAAACTCATCGCGGCGCACCAAATCCATATCGGCAATCATCCGCTCGGTTTGGGCGCGCCAGAAAGATTTCGCCTCTTCGCCAAGGCCTTGCATGGCGCCAGCGGCACCCGTCATCATCTTGGCCAATTCGTCGAGCATAGGATTTTGCGTCTGCATTTTAGTCTCCACGGCCCTCTTTAGCTCTTTTTCACGTTTGCGCCAAACCTGCAGCTTCAACGCGCGACGATTGGCCCGCATCCTGCTAGAGAAACACTAGCCGAGGAGCTTCTATGCTTGATGCCCTGCATTCCCTGATGTCGACATTGGTGCCAACACTGGCGATCCCATTTCCAGACCTCCGTCCGGAGATATTCTCGCTAGGCCCATTTGATATCGGTACGATGACGGTCGGGCCGTTTGCCCTGCGCTGGTATGCGTTGGCTTATATTGCGGGTCTGGCTTTGGGCTGGTGGCTCTTGCTGGACATGGCCAAGAAGCCAGCAATTTGGGGGGGAACACCACCCTACAGCGCCCCTCAAGCCGACGATTTCATTCTCTATGCGACACTCGGCGTAATTTTTGGGGGCCGCCTTGGCTATGTGCTTTTCTACAAGCCAGATATCCTCAACGACCCAATGTCGATTTTGCGCGTGTGGGAAGGCGGGATGTCGTTCCATGGTGGTTTCCTTGGCGTAGTCATCGCCATCCTCGGGTTCGCAGTCTCTCAGAAAGTGTCCATACTCCGTTTGGGCGATGCCGTAGCCACGGTAGCGCCTCTGGGTATTTTCTTTGGCCGCATTGCTAACTTCATCAATGGTGAGCTGTGGGGGCGCCCATCCGATGTGCCGTGGGCAGTAATTTTTCCGGCGGCGGGCCCGGAAGGTCGTCATCCTAGCCAGCTTTATGAGGCGGTGCTTGAGGGGTTAGTGCTATTTGTGATCCTCCGCCTTGCAGTCTATCGTTTTGGCTCACTGAAGCGGCCCGGTCTCACAAGCGGCATCCTTGTGCTCGGCTATGCTGTTTTTCGTTCGATTGTTGAGCAATTCCGCGAACCTGATCGCTTCCTATCGAATTTGCCGTTCGGCTTGACGATGGGTACGATTTTGTCGGTCCCAATGTTCATTGCTGGCATTGGCTTCATCATGTTCGCAATGCGTAAACCCAAGACAACAACCCCTGCGTGAACCCACTCGGCCAAAAGCTTGCCGCTGAGATTGCCGCCGACGGCCCGATTACGGTCGCTGAATTCATGGCACGCGCGCTCTACGATCCCCAACATGGATATTACATAACGCGCGACCCGTTGGGCCGAGCAGGGGACTTCACGACCGCCCCCGAGATCAGTCCGCTTTTCGGCGAAATGATTGGGCTGTGGTGCGTGCAGACGTGGATGGAGATGGGCGAGCCTGAGGTGTTCGCCTTCATCGAGCTTGGCCCCGGTCGCGGAACGCTGATGGCTGACATGCTACGGGCCGCCCGTATCAGGCCGAATTTTCTGAAGTCCGCCAAAGTTAGTCTCGTCGAGGTCAATCCGGTCCTGCGCGCTGCCCAACACAACGCCTTGTCGGATTTTGGGGTGGACGTTCACTGGCTTGATAGCCTCGACGCGGTTCCCTCTGGGCCATCGATTATTGTTGGAAATGAGTTCCTGGATTGCCTACCCATCCGCCAATTCATCCGTATCGATGGAGTGTGGCGCGAAAAGCTAGTCGGGCTCGATGGGGCTTCGCAACTTGCTTTTGGTCTGTCCCAACCGGTGCCGCCGCCACCGCTCGGCCCCGATCTACCGGCTGCTCCAGAAGGAACTCAGATCGAGATCACACCTGGCTTTGCGACCATAATCACAAGCATTGCCGCTCGATTCGCGATGGCCCCCAGTCGTGCACTCTTCATTGACTATGGTAGTGATGGTGTCGGTGACACGTTCCAAGCGCTTTCCAACCACACCAAAGTCTCCACTTTGGAAGCGCCGGGTGAGGCGGACCTAACCGCGCACGTGAACTTCACTGCCCTTGCCCAACGTGCTAAAGGGGCTAGCCTCACGGTCGCCGGGCCAATGCCGCAAGGTGCGTGGCTCAAGGGCTTAGGCATCGAAACCCGCGCCCGCGCCGTCATTTCTGCAAACCCAGAACGCAAAAACGTGACAGCAGGAGAGCTTGCGCGTTTGTTGGATGACGATCAGATGGGAGCCTTATTTCAGGCGATCGCGTTGTCATCGTCTGGCCTTCCCCCCGCCGCAGGCTTTCCGCCATGAATGATCCCGCCACGCCGACGCTTGAACCAGTCCGTTCGGCGCTCCTCGATGCCATTCCGGGCCTGAAGCATGGATTCTTCGGGCGGATTGGCGGTGTGTCAGACGGCATTTATGCTAGCTTGAATGCAGGCCCTGGTTCAAACGACAGCGCTGACGCTGTTGCCGAAAATCGTGCCCGGATCGCGGCTTCCTTCGGCCTGACCTCAGAGCGTTTGCTCTCCGTTCACCAAATCCATTCTGCCGATGCCGTGATCGCCGATGGACCTTGGGACAATGAGCGCCCACGCGCGGATGCCATCGTCACCCGTTGCCCAGACCTTGCGATCTCAGCACTCGCGGCAGACTGCACCCCGGTGCTGTTTGCAGACCCCAAGTCACGCATTGTGGCTGCCGCCCACGCCGGATGGCGCGGCGCGCTTTCAGGTGTTTTGGAACGCACAATCGCCTCGATTGAGCGCATCGGTGGGAGTAAAACCCGCCTCGTCGCCGCCATCGGCCCGTGCATCGCGCAAGCATCCTACGAAGTGGGCCCTGAGTTTGAAGCGCAGTTTGTCGAGAATGACCGCGCCAATGCGCGCTTCTTCGCGCCGGGTGAGGGGGACCGCCGCAAGTTTGATCTCAAAGCCTTTTGTGCCGCGCGCTTGCGCGCCGCGGGTGTTTCTGCGGTCGACGTTTTGCCCAATGACACCTGCGCTGATGAAGAGCACTTCTTCTCCAACCGGCGGGCTGTGAAGCGGGCTGAGGGCGATTATGGCCGCAACCTCTCTGCCATAATGATCGTTCGATGACAGACTAAATCGCGGGTTAATCCTGCCACTTCGCCTTGCACCGGAGGGCGCACGAGGCTAAGCCCCGCTCGTCCACGCCGGGGGGCCGAAATCAGTGAAGTTATTGTCCTGTAATGCAAACCGGTCGCTCGCCGGGTCCATCGCCAATTATCTCGATCTGCCGCTGACGCGCAGCCAAGTGAAGCGTTTTGCAGACAACGAGATTTTCGTCACCATCGACGAAAACGTCCGCGGGGAGGATGTGTTCGTCATCCAGTCCACCTCGTTCCCGGCGAACGACCATTTGATGGAGCTGCTGATTGCGATTGATGCTTTGCGTCGGGCATCCGCGCGCCGCATTACGGCCGTGCTGCCTTACTTTGGCTACGCGCGCCAAGACCGCAAAACCGGGGGCCGCACGCCGATCTCAGCAAAGCTTGTCGCCAATCTCGTGACCACAGCCGGTGCCGACCGCGTTTTAACGGTGGACCTGCACGCCGGCCAAATCCAAGGCTTTTTCGACATCCCTACCGATAACCTCTTCGTCACCCCGGTGATGGAACGTGATGTGCGCGAGCACTTTAACGTGGGCGACGGGCTCATGATTGTCTCGCCAGATGTTGGCGGCGTTGTCCGCGCACGCGGGCTCGCAGATCGCCTTGGCGCCGATTTGGCAATCGTGGATAAGCGCCGCGCTAAAGCTGGCGAGTCTGAAGTGATGAACATTATCGGTGACGTGTCTGGTCGCCGCTGCATCTTGTTCGACGACATCGTCGATAGCGCGGGCACATTGTGCAACGCCGCGAAAGCTCTGAAGGAACACGGTGCAGTGTCGGTTTCGGCCTACGTTGCTCACGGGGTATTGTCCGGCGCAGCAGTCGATCGCGTTGAGGCTTCCGTGCTTGATGCCTTGGTCATCACCGATTCTATTGAACCCACGGAAGTGGTACGCAACAGCAAGAAAGTCCGACCCGTATCAGTCGCCCCTCTTATCGGCGAGGCTATCCGCCGAATTGCAAATGAAGAAAGTGTGTCGAAGCTGTTTGACTAGGGCGCGGGCCAAAGCAAAGCGCAGGCATGAGTGCGTCTCTCATTCATAAGAAAACCACCCGTGACCGCCTCATTGATGCGGCCCTTGTGGTCGTAGCGCGGTAGGACTTTGACCGCGCCAGCGTCAAATCCATTGCAGCGAAGGGCCCAAACAAAAGGCGGACCTTTTTCCTGCGCCAAGCGGTGGGACATGAGCGCCGCAAAAGGTCGGACTGATTGTTTCATCGCATAAGTATTGCGTGTTGACGTGCAACGTCGCGCGCTAGTTCTTCGACTGTTTCGTTCTTTGTAAAAATCACTACCCTGCCCGGATTGGCTTGCTTGAACGCTAGTATCTGCGGGCGAGTGCGTTCTTTGAATTGCCAAATGATAGAAATCAGGCGGCCAATAATTGCAATTTCAGGGCAATTTGGGGGTAGCCCCGGCCTACTTCGAAATAAGTAGGACCAATTTCGCAGAGCACAGCGCTTAAAACTAATCCACCTACTTACATCCAAGAATACAGCGAGATCTGCTGCGAGCAACACATCGAAAGAAACACCATCGATAATCCAATCGGGTTGAGAAATTAGCTCGTTCTCGAGAGCTCTGCGACTCTCTACGCTTCTTTTCTGCCACCTAGGGAGCCAAACTATTGAATCAAGACCAAAAACAGGAAGATTCAATTCATGACCGAGACGTGCCGCCAACGTCGACTTTCCACTTCCGGCGTTTCCGATAATTAAGATTCGAGCCATGGGTATACACTTGCGCTCCGGGAGCACCTTGTCGAGCGCACATCATAATCGGATGCATCCGCATTCTCCCTGCTTGAACCGCGCCACTGTTCGGGCTAATCACGCGCTCCGCGTATGCAGGCGTAGCTCAGTTGGTTAGAGCACTGGTTTGTGGAACCAGGGGTCCGGGGTTCAAGTCCCTGCGCCTGTACCATGCGGAAGCCCAGGAACCTCGACAAAATTTACTGTTCGTCTGCGCACCATTTGTCGCGGACGTCTAAAATATCTTGCGACAGTTTTGTGATTATGCTGCTATGCAGCATTGGTAATCGGCGATGCACCGATGCCGCAATGAGTGGGGCGTTTGTGGCGGACATCATGATCCATGTGCCTGTGCATGATAGCGCAGCGGCCATTAGGTTTGAGGAAACGCTAAACCGTTTTGCCGAGAGCCGTTCGGAAGTTCTTGAAGATGATGGTGACCAGCTCTTGATGGTTCGCACTGACTTTATTGGTGGGACGATGCGCAAGACAGTTGTTTTCCAGCGTCGGTCTGATGCGGATGCGTTTACGTCGTTTCTTACGGTGGCGGCAGGGCGCTAACGCCTGCTAAAAGATTGGCCTGTGAGCCAAGAAATTTTCATTATAGGCGGTGGCTTAATCGGCTGCTCTTGCGCGCGCGTGCTCGCGATGCGTGGGGCCACGGTAACCGTTTTCGATCCAGAACCCGCGCGGGGCGCGGGGTGGGCTGCTGGAGGGATGATCTCCCCAGAGTTTGAAACCCAAAGCACAGCGGGCCAATTACCAGCACTCAGCGAGCTGGCCTTCGCAAGTCGAGCGCTATGGGACGCTTTTGCATTCGACCTAGGGCTCGAACTCGGCCCGCCCAGCATTGCAATCGAGGTTCAAAACCCCGCAGCATCACAAGCTAACATGCCAGAAAAGCGCATTCTGTGGAGGGATACTTTTGTTGACCCACGGAAGCTAAGCGCGTCCCTCTGGGAGTCCTGTTGTCGAGCCGGTGTCCACTTTGAAAGAACTGGTGTCCGCCAGTTGGGGGGCACCGAAACCGAAGTAGTCCTGTGGGATGGTCAAACGAAAAAGGCAGACACAATCATAGTGGCCGCCGGAAGCGCCGCACGTTATTTTGCCTCTGACCTTCCTGAATTAAAAGTGATTTTCCCTATCAAAGGCATTCTCACCAGCGTTCATTCGCCGGGGGCATTGGACACCGTCATCCGCTCCGCCAGCCTCTATTTGATCCCTCGTGGCGATCAAGTCGTCATCGGTGCAACGTCTGAGCCGGGTGTGGATGATTTGTCAGTTCCTCCTGAAGCCGTTCAACAGCTTTTGAGAGGGGCGGTCCGCCTCGTGCCGTCGCTCAAAGGCAAGCTTCCTGTCGAAAGCTGGGCCGGTGTCCGTCCGGGCTCACCAGACCATGCGCCCCTGGTTGGCTGGTCATCGCGCAAAGGGGTTTACATTGCAGCAGGGTGGCACCGCAACGGCATCTTGCTTGCCCCTGTCGCCGCTGACATCATCGCAAACGAAGTCCTCGGGGGCATAGAAGATCCCAGCGCCTCAGCTTTCCGGCCCAACCGGTTTGGCTAAACAGAACCATAGGAAACGCAATGAACACCGCCCAAGCTGACCAAATTTCCGAAATCGCCGAAGCTGTGGGTAAGGTTTGCGAGAAGTACGACGCGGCCTATTGGCGAACCACCGACGAAACCGGCGATTTCCCAGAAGCCTTCACACAAGACTTGGCGGCTGGCGGCTGGCTCGGCATTTCATTTCCAGAGCAATATGGCGGCTCTGGCCTAGGGCTCACTGAATGCGCCACCATGATGCAGACAATTGCGGCTTCAGGGGCTGGGTTTAGCGGCGCTTCGGCGGTTCACATCAACCTCTTTGGCCCCAAACCCATCGAAAAGTTCGGCACTGATGAGCAACGCCAAGTATTCTTGCCGCCCGTAATCGCGGGTACAGACAAAATGTGTTTTGCGGTGACTGAGCCTGACGCGGGGCTTGATACCTCCTCGATCACCACACGAGCTGAGCGCGTTGGCAAGGGATGGGTAATCTCAGGCCGCAAAATCTGGACGACAGGCGCCCAGCGCGCCAACAAGATCCTAATCCTTGCGCGCACAACGCCTCGCGATCGCTGTGCAAAGCCAACCGACGGATTGACCATATTCTACACAGATTTTGATCGTGCAAAAATTGAAGCACAACCGATTCCCAAGATGGGCCGGAAAGCTGTTGAATGTAATACGGTTTTCATCGATGGCTTGGAGGTTCCTGATGAGCATCGTATTGGCCCGGAGGGCGGAGGGTTTCGATGCATTCTGCAGGGCCTAAACCCAGAGCGCGTTTTGTTTGCGGCGGAAGCCGTGGGTCTTGGACGCGCGGCTTTGGCGCGCGCTACCCAATACGCAAAGGAGCGTGTTGTTTTCGGTCGCCCGATCGGGATGAATCAAGGGATTCAACATCCCCTCGCCAAAGCTTGGTGCGAGCTGGAAGCGGCAAATTTGATGGCGTTTAAGGCGGCTGCGTTGTTTGACGCGGGGCAAGACTGTGGTGCCGAAGCAAATGCCGCTAAATACCTCGGTGCGGAGGCGGGGTTCAATGCGTGTGAAACAGCACTCCTCGCGCATGGTGGCATGGGTTACGCAAAAGAATACGACGTCGAGCGGTATTTCCGCGAGATCATGATTGCTCGTATTGCACCGGTTAGCCGCGAGATGATTTTGAACTTCGTAGCTGAGCGCGTGCTTGGCCTGCCGAAGAGCTACTGAACCTTTTGTGATTACAATAACCAATTCGTAAACGTGGCGTTTACCATGTTTGCGCCACAAAACAGGGATGTTGGAAGACGCACCTGATTCCCCGCTCTCATTGGGCCACACGGTTCATCCCCTTTGGGATGAAGCGAAGCGTGCGCTCGATGAAGCTCATGCGACGCTGAACAGGGCTTCCGCAGGGCGAGGCTTTGTTCCATTGCAAGAGGCCCTGGATAATCATGTTCGGGCACTGAATCGCTATTCCGCAATCACCGATGCTGTAGTGGCCTGTGCCCGTAACGACGATCCAGAAACCGCAGGCGCTGTAATCCTATCAACAGTGTTCCGTGCAAGAAGTGATGAAGTCCCTGAAACGATTGGGCTTTCGCGCGCCTTAGCGCGTGCGCTGCATGTTTGGACCAGCGGGCTGCCGAATATGCTCCATGACCGTGCGGTGCGCGACACATGGGAAAGCGTGGAGATGGCCCTTCGCCGCCGCGGTAGGCGACTATGAAGTTAACCGGCATCGGTCCCGGTGCAATGGTGCGCGACGCCATTGCCAATGCAGCGTCTGCCACCGGAACTGACTTTGATTTCCTTATGAAAACTGCTCAGCGTGAAAGCAGTTTCAACCCACGCGCAAAAGCATCTACGTCATCTGCCTCTGGCTTGTTCCAGTTTATCGATTCCACTTGGCTCAACATGGTGAAGCGCTACGGTGCCCGGCATGGGTTGAGCAATGAAGCCCAAATGATTGCCACAGACTCCAGTGGCCGTTCATGGGTGGCAGACCCCAATCAGCGCCGAGCCATTCTGAATTTGCGCTTCGATCCGATGATCGCTGCAAAACTCGCTGGCGAATTTACACGCGAGAACGCAAACTTCCTTAAATCGAGAATTGGCCGCGATCCCGATGCCGGAGAGCTTTACGCTGCCCACTTTCTTGGACCGAGCGGTGCCGCTCAGTTGGTGCAAACGGTCAACCGCTCCCCAGACATGCCGGCCACAGCTCTTTTTCCAGAAGCGGCGTCAGCCAACCGCTCTATTTTCTATGACCGTGATGGATCGCCCCGAACGGTTCGCGGGTTGGTTGCGGAATTGTCTCGAAAGATTGGCGGCAGTGCAACAGTCTCGTTTGACAATGGAAGCGAACAAACCGAGCCGGCGCTGCGACCGGCGCTGGACGGGCAAGCGCTGTTATTAGCCCAAATTTACGGGGCTTCTGATGCTCAGGAACGTGCGAGCGTGCTTCAGGTTCTGACATCCATTTTCGATGGCCGCTCTATCGCTGATGTTTTGTCCCCAGACGAGCAAAATGCGTCTTCTGGGGGGCTACCGTTGCGCGGCCGCTTCTAACGGCTGTATTTCGTCTATCGCACCAAGATCGGCTCTTCGGTCCGAACCCCCCGGTCTGGTTGGATAGCTGTGCGCAGCACACGTGCTAATCTTTCATCGCCAACCAGCGCACCGAGCGTCCCCAAACCGCGAATGGCGGTCGCTGACGTGCCGAAGAGGGACGACAAAGCTTCAATTGGGTTTTCGGCTTCTGGCCAAGTCTTGATATGAATGTCGGTTTTCGCGTCAATCTTTGCCAGCTCTTTGGCTTTTGCAATCGCTACTCGCAAGCCACCAAGTTGATCAACCAGCCCTAAAGCTTTGCCTTGGACACCCGTCCAAACACGTCCCTTAGCAATTTCGCGGACCCGCTCGACCGGCATTTTTCGGCCTGTTGCTACTTTGCCGGTGAAGTCCAAATAGATGCGCTCCATTGCTGCACGGAATGCCTCTTTCTGGGAATTGGTCATACGATCGAGGCTGACCCATGTCGTGGTGTAGGGGCCACCTACCGCAATTGTCGCGCTGTTCGCACCCGTGTACCGCTTCAGCGCGTCATTGATCGCAAACTTGCCGCCCAAAACGCCGATGGAGCCCGTAATCGACGTTGGTAAAGCCACAATTGTATTGGCTGGCGCGGATACGAAATATCCACCCGAGGCAGCATAGGCTCCCATTGAGATGACAACGGGTTTGCCCTGCGCTTTGGCATATTCAACAGCCGCCCAAATCTGGTCTGAGGCGATTGCTGAACCACCGCCCGAAGACACGCGATAAACAATCGCTTTAACGTCACTATCGTCTGCAGCATCGCGAATGGCGCGCGCTTGCGTATCGCCTACCATTGTGGCGTCGCCCCCAAAGAGGCTTTCTTCGTCCGCACCGGTAACAATAGCCCCTTCACCGCCAACGAGGGCAATGACGGGTCCACTTGTTGAAAAGGTGGGCTGATAATCTGAAAAATCGAGGATTTCTGAATTCTCGCCTGCGCGTTCCAGAACGGCGTCCATGGCGTCCTCTGGTCGACCAAGTTTATCGACGAGCTTGGCGGTAACAGCCTCTTTGCCCGAAATTGGTGCGCGGTCCAAAACCCCCTTAAGCGCGTCGGGGGTTATCTTTCTATCCCGCGCCGACATGACGACAAAGGATTCAAAAACCGAGCCTAAGAGAGATTCCGTAGCTTCGCGGTGGGCGGCCGTGTAGTCTTTTTGAGTGTAAACGTTTGCTGCATTCTTATATTCGTAGAACTGCTCAAACTCTGGTGTAATTCCAAATTTCTCAAACAATCCGCCAAGAAATGTGGTTTCGGAAACCATCCCAGTCGCGGCAAAATCAGACGCCTCTTGCATCCAGATTTCGCTTGCAGAGCTGATGGCTGAGTAATTGGAAATTGTTGGGTATTCAAAGCCTTGGGCGTGAACAACAACAAATTTTCCTGATGCTTTGAAGCTCGCCAAAGCGGTGTTGATTTCTTCGGCATGTGCTGGCGCCATCCCGCCCTCGGACGCCCGAACGAGCAGTCCCTTGATTTTGGTGTCGGTTTCAGCGGCTTCGAGCTTGCGTACCAAGTCGACGACTGACAGTGAACTCGCTCCGAAAGACCCGAACGCGGACACTGGTGTCTGATCAATAATAGGCTGCCGTAAGTCGATACTGAGTACAGTCTCTGAGGCAACGGTTGGTTCTTGGTTGCTGCTGCCTGCAGCGGCACCAATCAACATTACAGGGATGGCAACGAAAAACAGGATCAATCCGAGAAAAACGCCTGCCACCGTAATCAGAAACTGCTTCACGTAATATCTCCGGCCGCTTGGGCGAAAGGTCTGAGTGACTATATTTATCGAAAAAGAATAAATCTGCAAGAGGTTACAGACCGGTAATGCGCGCTACTTGGTCGCGCTCCAAGCATGAAAATGCTCTGTATCTCGAAAATTGATCACTTTTCCGTTGGTCTCAAAGTCAGGGTGTGTCATTTCTAAGAGTATCGACCCTAAAGCTTCAGGCGGCGGCAACGTCATCGGGTCCTCACCGGGAAAGGCTCCCGCCCGCATTTTTGTGCGCACAGCGCCCGGGTTGAGTAGGTTTGCCCGAAGTCCCGTAAAGCCAACTTCTTGTGCCCAGCTCTTTATGAGCGCCTCGGTTCCCGCTTTTGCCGCAGCGTACGGCCCCCAAAATGCGCGAGGGTTCGCCGCAGCACCCGATGAAAAGAACACAGCCCGAGGAAACGAAGAAAGCCGTAAGAGGGGCTCCAGCGACCGGATCAGGCGAAAACTCGCCGTTAGATTTGCCCCCATCACCTCGTCCCAAGTCCGTGGAGATACGTGAGATGTCGGGGTCAGTGGCCCAAGAACGCCCGCAGCGTGGATCAAAACGTCAACACGACCGTACCGCTGGTAAAGTTCTAAGCCAAGGCGATCAATGCCATCAAAGTCTTTCAAGTCCATCGGGACTAAGCTGCAGGAACCGCCTGAGTCCCTGATCTCGTCGTCCAGCTTTTCCAACGCTTTGGTTGAACGCGCTATCGCAATCACATGACGACCAGAGCGCGCCTGCACGACCGCCGCAGCGCGGCCAATGCCCCGTGAAGCGCCAGTGACGACGGCAATCGGTTTTTCTGAAGATCCGGCTTTCGGTAAAGCGACGGACTCATCGTGCGCGGTGTCGCTCACGCTTCCACCAAGAAAGACAATTGTGGTTCGTTTTCGCGTGCTGCACGTTCCTGATCAAGCAGACGGGTCGGATAGTCACCCGTAAAGCAGTGATCGGTAAACTTCGGTGCGTAGGGGTCACGCCGCGTTTCCCCCATCGCCCAATAAAGCCCATCCACAGAGATGAACGCCAAGCTGTCCACGCCAAGCGCCTCCACCATTTCCTCGTGACTTTGTGTTGCCGCCATCAACGCGGATCGGTCTGGCATGTCGATGCCATAAAAGTCTGGCCACATTATTGGAGGGCTCGCAGAGCGAAGATGCACCTCCGTAGCGCCCGCTTCGCGAACCATTGCAACGATCTTGCGAGAGGTTGTCCCGCGCACGATGGAATCGTCCACGAGGATAACCCTTTTGCCTTCTATGATACGCCGATTGGCCGAATGCTTGAGACGGACCCCCAGCGCACGGATCTGCTGGGTCGGCTCGATAAATGTGCGACCTACATAGTGGTTTCGGATGATGCCAAGCTCGAAAGGTATTCCAGAGGCTTCTGCATAGCCAAGCGCTGCAGGGACACCTGAGTCTGGAACGGGCACAATCAGGTCAGCCTCTGTCGGCCGCTCGGCTGCAAGCCTGCGGCCCATATTCTTTCGGACTTCGTAAACACCGCGCCCGTTAACGATGCTGTCTGGCCGCGAAAAATAAACATACTCGAACAAACATGGCTTGGCAGGTTGAGCACCAAATGGCCTGTAGCTCTCGATCCCGTCCTCTGAGATCACCACAATCTCACCGTTTTCGACATCGCGCACAAACTTCGCGCCAATCATGTCGAGCGCGCAGGTTTCTGACGCCAATATTGGCGCGCCGTTCAATTCCCCGAGCACGAGTGGTCTGATTCCAAGTGGATCGCGCGCGCCGATCAGTTTCTTGTTGGTCAGACAAACCAAGGCGTAGGCGCCTTCGATCTGTGACAGCGCTTCAACAAAGCGGTCAACGATTTTGGGCCGACGCGAACGGGCGACCAATTGCAGAATGACCTCGGTATCGGAGGTGGACTGAAATATGGCACCATCGTCTACCAGACGCTCTCTGAGCGTCCGCGCATTAGTTATGTTGCCATTATGCCCGATTGCGAAACCGCCATAGGAGAGATCGGCGAAAAGAGGCTGCACGTTGCGTAAAATTGTGCCGCCTTGAGTGGCGTAACGAACATGGCCCATCGACGCGTTCCCGGGCAGACGCGTCGGCATTTCTGGCCCCGTGAAATTGTCGCCAACCAAGCCCAAATATCGTTCGGTGTGAAAGCGCGTGCCGTCAAAGCTTGCAATGCCACAGCCCTCTTGGCCACGATGTTGGAGGGCGTGCAGCCCAAGCGCGGTTAGGACGGCAGCATCTGGTGCGCCAAAGATACCAAACACGCCGCATTCGTCGCGCAATCTATCTTCGTGTTCAGCCAAGATGACGCTAGGGTCAGGAAGCGCAGTGTGTTCGCAGGACATCACTTCTTCTCCGCTTGATTGCCAATGAGCCGATCAAGATTGTCACGATCTTCTTCGCCATAACCCTTTTGGCCATTGGCGCCTGATTTTGGTTCTGTAGCCGACGAAGCGCTTGTAACAACTCCCGACCCGCTGCCATCTTTTTCGCGTGCACTGGAAGCCCGTCGTTCCGCCTCGGCGCTGCCTGCCTTGCTGGCCTCAGAAGCCAATTCCCCGGCTTTGTCGCGCGCTTTCGGTGCAAAAACGGTTAAAGCATCGGCGCTCAACGACACCACCGGAAACATCCGTGACTCGGTGAGCCACTTCGGCACCAAGTCGGAGGGTGCTGCGGCCCTCAGCAGAATTACCGCCATACCGAGGATCGCAAATCCACGCACCAAGCCAAATGCAAAACCTGCGGAGCGATCAAGGAAGCCAATAGGGCCGACGGAATGAACCGCCTTGTGTATCTGTATCGTTACCAACGTAACCGCGACGTAGATCGCTAGGAAAATGCCAGCAGCGGTCGTCAAATCCGCTAACCAACCGGGCTCGATTGCGGTCCGCACCCCGTCCTGAAAAACAGGGAACGCCCACAAGACGCCGAGTGCACCGGCAATGAGCGCGGCAATTGATAGTACTTCGCGCACAAAGCCGCGCGCCATGGCGAGCAATGCCGAAGCTAGCACAATCAGAATGGCAACAATGTCGAACCCGTTCATACGGCGGGCTCAACTGCGCGCGATTTAGTCGTTCGTTTTTCGCGGACCGTTGCATCTGAGCTGATAACGTCAATCAAGTCGGAGAGTTTGGCCAATGAAGACAAGCCGAAAGAAACGCTGCCGCCGACAGTTCCTTTTGGTGCGAACGCACGCCTAAAACCGAGCTTTTCAGCTTCCTTCAAGCGGGCGTCAGCGCGGCTTACCACGCGCACATCACCCGACAAGGCGATTTCGCCGAACGCCACGCATTCCTCCGGCAACGGAACATCGAGAACCGCAGAGATCAGCGCGGCCGCCACCGCGAGGTCTGCGGCGGGCTCGGCGATTTTGAAGCCGCCCGCGACGTTCAGGTAGACGTCTCGGGCACCGAATCCAAGGCCACAACGCTGTTCCAGCACAGCTAAAACCATCGCTAAGCGCGTCGAATCCCATCCCACAACGGCACGACGTGGCGCGCCAAAGGTAGACGGCGTTGCCAACGCTTGGATTTCGACCAAAACAGGGCGGGTCCCCTCCATGCCAGCAAAAACTGCGGCCCCCGTCGCGCGGCCATTCCGTCCGTCCAAGAAGAGCGAGGACGGATTGGCGACTTCACGGAGGCCGTTATCGCCCATCTCAAAAACGCCGATTTCGTCCGTCGCGCCAAAGCGGTTCTTCAAGCCACGCAAGATGCGAAACTGATGCCCGCGCTCACCTTCAAACTGCAAGACTGCGTCGACCATATGCTCAACAACGCGCGGCCCTGCTATCTGGCCGTCCTTGGTCACATGGCCAACCAAAACCAACGCGGCGCCGGAGCGCTTCGCGTAGCGCACGAGCTCATGACAACACGCGCGGACTTGGGTCACCGTTCCCGGAGCTGCACCTAATTCTTCGCTCCACATTGTCTGAATGGAATCGATCACCACTACGTCTGGCTTTTGCGCCTTGAGCCCATCCAAAATGTTGGCGAGGCGGGTCTCTGCAGCTAATGCCACCGGTGCGCCAGTTAAGCCAAGCCGACGTGCACGATCTTGAATTTGCCCAACGGATTCTTCGCCCGATACATAGGCTGCCGAAGCACCGCGCGCCGCAGCGCCCGCAACCGCCTGTAACAACAGTGTTGATTTTCCGATACCGGGATCACCGCCGACAAGAAGTGCTGAGCCGCGAACCAGCCCTCCGCCGCACACGCGATCGAACTCAGAAACTCCGGTTTGAAAGCGGGGAGGGGGCGTTTCTGAACCCGCTAAATCTGCAAACTCAAGCCGGGAGCCGCGCGCCTTGGCTGCTACCTTTGCCGACGGCGCATGTGGACTGTCGCGTGTTTCCTCAACGATGGAATTCCAACCACCACACGCATCGCAGCGCCCCGCCCATTTCGCATGAACGGCCCCACAATTCTGGCAAACAAAAACGCTATCGGCTTTCGCCATGGCGACGACTCACGGTGCTGAAATCTCGCCTATGGTCAGGCGTTAAAGGAGGCAGGGCAAGTCCAAAACGCGTCGTGCAGCGATCAGCAACGCGGCTCAATTAGTGCAGGAAACCGGTCTCGACATCGAACACTTTAGCACCACCGACCCACGTCTCCAGCACGCGGCCTTGCATGCGCCGCCCATCATAGGGCGAATTTTTGCATTTTGAGCGCATCGTGTCCGCGTCAAAGATGAAGGGATAGCCAAGGTCTACCAAAATCAAGTCGGCTGGTGCTCCGGGCGTCAGGCGGCCCATGCCCATATCCAAAAGATCGGCAGGTTTCTGCGTCATCGCCCGCACGAGGTCGATTAATTCGATGCTGCCCTCGTGCCAAAGTGTCAACGCGGCGGGCAATAGAATTTCAAGTGCGGACGCTCCAAAGCTCGCCTCATCAAAGGGCAGCCGCTTTTCTTCGGCTGGGCGTGGGTCGTGACCCGAAACGATGATGTCGACCAATCCCGACCGTACCGCATCAATCAAAGCGATCCGGTCTTCTTCGCTGCGAAGCGGAGGCGAAAGCTTTGCAAACGTCCGATAGTCGCCGACATCGGTCTCATTGAGCGTCAAATTGTGAATTGAAACAGACGCCGAGACGTCCAAGCCCTTTTCCTTTGCGCGGGCCAAACTTGGCAACGTTCCTGCCGAGGAGATCATATCGAGCAGCAATCGGCCGCCGGTCAGCTCAGCAAGCGCCAAATCACGTTGTGCGTAAATATGCTCAGCGGCAGCCGGTATCGATGGAACACCTAATCGGGCTGCAAGCTCGCCTTCATTCATGCAGCCGCCCTTTGACAGCCAAGGATCCTCCGGCCGAACGCTCACGAGCGCGTCAAACCCTGTTGCATAGGAAAGAAGCCGCCGCATCACGCGACTATCAGAAATCGCTCGGGAGCCGTTGGAAAACAGTGCAGCACCCGCTTCGGCCATTAAGCCAATTTCGGCCATCGTTTGGCCGTCGAGCCCCTTCGTAAGCGCCCCTGCAGGCACCATTCGAGCCAAGGAGCGGTCACGTCCACGGCGAAGAACAAAGTCAACAAGCGCGGCATCGTCAATTACAGGGTTCGTATCAGGCTGCATGACGATCGTTGTCACGCCACCGGCAACAGCCGCGCGCCCGACCGTTTTAATGGTTTCACGGTGTTCAGAACCGGGCTCGCCGCACGAAACGCGTAAATCAACCAAACCCGGCATGAGCGCATGGCCATCGCCGTCAATGACTACCGTATCGGCATCAAAGCCACCTGCGAGGGCGTTGGGCCCCGCAGCTAAGACTTCGCCGCCTCCAATGAGAACTTCGCCTGGTCCATCATAACCTGTTGCTGGATCGATGAGGCGTACATTGATGAAAGCCGTAAGCGCGAGTGTCTCTCTCATTCGAGGACCCCGATATTGGAGCCGTGCGCTGACAATGCTTCCAGAACGGCCATCCGCAAGGCAACGCCCATCTCAACCTGGGTCTGGATGAGAGAGAGCTGAGGGTCGTCGGCGATCTCTGAATCGATCTCAACGCCTCGGTTCATCGGCCCAGGATGCATAATCTTTACGCCAGGTGCGGCGAGTGCCAGTTTGTCAGCATCCAAGCCATAGAACCAGAAATATTCACGCGGCGAAGGCACAAAACCACCAGCCATACGCTCAAGCTGAAGCCGCAGCATCATTGCGACATCAACATCTCGTAAGCCCTCCCTCATGTCGTGAAACACGTCAGCGCCCCAGCGATCAACATCACTCGGCATCAAGGTCGGTGGCCCGATCAATCGAACACGTGCGCCCAGCATTGTTAGCAATGTCACGTTGGAGCGTGCGACCCGGCTGTGCAAGACATCACCACAAATCGCGACCGTTAGCCCATCGACATGCCCAAAAGCGCTTTTCATCGTCAGCGCATCGAGTAGCGCCTGAGTGGGATGTTCATGCTGCCCATCACCGGCATTGATAACCGAACACTCCACTTTTCGCGCAAGTAATTGGGCAGCACCAGACGAACCGTGGCGGACCACCAACAAATCTGGATGCATTGCATTCAGGGTCGCCGCGGTATCCAACAAGGTTTCACCCTTGGCCACAGATGACGACTTCACGCTCATATTGACAACGTCAGCACCCATGCGCTTACCCGCCAACTCAAATGATGATTGGGTTCGCGTTGAGTTCTCAAAAAACAAGTTAACGAGCGTTCGCCCCTTCAAGGTGTCGAGTTTCTTGACCCGACCTTTGGTGAAGGGGATGTAGGCTTCAGCGCGCGCCAAAAGGTCGAGGGCTTCAAGGCGATTCAAATCACTAATTTGTAAAAGATGGCGATGCCGGAAAGGGGCTCGGGCGAGAGGAGTGGAATCCACGATCTGCATGAAAAGTGCTTGTGGCGAGAAGTGGCATCGGAAGCAAGTCTCAGGCCCGTTCAATGGTTGCCGTAAAACATCCGTGGCGTGCAAAGTGTGGCCGCTGATTGACGATCAGCTTTTTGACCTAAATCGAAGCTATATGTTCGCGATAAATGAGAGCAACATCCCCTTCGTCCTCGATCAACGGTTCCCCAACCACATTTCCCCGTCCGCGCTAGCTCGCTGGTTTCGGGCATCAATGCCTCAGGCCCACAAGGCCTAGCCGCGCGTGAATGAACATTGCTTTACGCCGGCACCAGAACGCAATTGAAGACTCGAGGCAAAAAAGCTAAGGTTTTGTATGCGTATTATTTTGGCTCTGCTCGTTCTTTTCATGCCGCTTACGGTCCCGAGCGCGGCAAGCGCGACAACTTTGCGCACTGAGCGTTTGGAAATCCGAACCCCTCAAGGCATCCGTAGCTTTATTGTCGAGATTGCAGACACAGATAAGACCCGTGAGCAAGGTATGATGGGCCGCAAGTCTTTAGCGCCGAACCGCGGCATGTTGTTCGATTTCAAGGCAACCGAAGAAGTCGGTTTCTGGATGAAGAACACACCACTATCGCTCGACATCATCTTCATTCGAAAGAACGGAACTATCGCGCGGATTGCTGCCAACGCAGTGCCACAATCAACGGCTATCCTTCGGTCGGGTGAGCCAGTGCTTGCAGTACTAGAGCTTGCAGGCGGGCAAGCCGCAAAACAAGGCATCCGGCCGGGACAACTTGTCCATCACAGGATTTTTGGAACCGCATTGCGTGGACGATGATAGTGTTCCGGCATGGGAAGCACGCCCACCTCATGACCCTTTGATTGACCAACCGCCGCTCGGTTTCCACGCAACGCCCAATCGAGGCCCCTTCACGGGTCGAAATGGGCCTATGTATCACAGCCGGATGGAAGGCGGGGCACGCCATGGCTTTCGGGTTCGGCCTTTCCATTGCAATTCGATGGGGATCGTTCACGGCGGGATGATGGCGGCCTTTATGGACGGTGTCTTTGGTCATCTTTCCGCACAGATGACAGGGAGGTTGTCTGTCACAGTAAGGCTGACGCTTGATTATCTCGGTTCGGCGCGCATTGGTGATTGGGTAACGGGTGAGGGGGTGGTATGCGGACGGGAAGGCGACCTTCTTTTTGTCGATGGCCGGGTCTTTGTAGCTGATGTCTCAATCTTGAAAGCGCACGCAGTCTTTAAGCTAACAAGAGCTCATGCCAAGAAGCAGCATCATGCGCAGGGGACGCCTTGAACAATTTGCCAGAAAGCCTTAGTCACGCCGCTTCGTCGGGGTGTGGCGCAGTCTGGTAGCGCATCTGGTTTGGGACCAGAGGGTCGGAGGTTCGAATCCTCTCGCCCCGACCATCTACTTCTCACGGACCACTGACACAGGGTCAGGGCCGGTCCGGGCAACAAGCACGAGGACAATTATGCTCGCGCGCATCTATCGCCCCGCCAAAACCTCAATGCAGTCTGGCACGGCGAAAGCCAAGGATTGGGTTTTGGACTTTGAACCGGAAGAAGCCCGTGCACCCAACACGCTAACGGGATGGACGGGGACGGGCGATATGCGAAGCCAAGTCCGCCTAACATTTGAATCCCGCGAAGACGCGATAGCTTATGCGCAAGCCAACAACATCCCGCACCAAGTGACCGAACGGCGTGAGCCCAAGCGCGTGATCAAGGCCTACGCCGACAACTTTTCCGCGGCGCGCAAAGAGCCATGGTCGCACTAATCAAGCTGCGCTAACCCAGTCCCTAGGCTGGACCAAAAAGGCCCCGTAGCTCAGCTGGATAGAGCATCTGCCTTCTAAGCAGAATGTCGCAGGTTCGAGCCCTGCCGGGGTCGCCAGTGTTTGGTTTTCGCTACTGAACCCGCCGTACGAACACCGTGCCCGCTGAATAGCCTGCGCCAAACGAGCAAACGAGGCCGAGCGCGCCGACGTCGAGATCAGCGCGATGCTTGTGGAACGCGATAATCGATCCCGCCGAGGAAGTGTTCGCGTATTCATCAAGTACGGTTGGGTTTTCGATAGCGCTAGCCTCACGCCCCAGCACCTTTTCCGCGATTAGGCGGTTCATGTTGGCATTAGCTTGGTGCAGCCAGAAGCGCGCCACATCGGGCGGAACATGGCCAATTTCGTCAAGGTGGCCGAGGATCATGTTTGCGACCATCGGAACAACTTCCTTGAACACTTTGCGACCCTCTTGCACGAACAGCTTATCAGCCATGTCGCGCGAGCCGGGGGCAGTCCGGTTGAGGAAGCCAAAATTGTTACGGATATTGTTGGAGAACTGTGTCTTAAGCTTTGTGGAGACAATTTCCCAGCTATCACCGTTCGAACTGATGTCGCCGCGTTCGACCAATATGGCGGTGGCAACGTCGCCAAAAATGAAGTGGCTATCCCGGTCGCGGAAATTCAGATGGCCCGTGCAGATTTCGGGGTTGCAGACCAAAACCGAGCGTGCGTGACCGGCCCGAACAAAATCGGCTGCGGTTTGAATGCCGAAGGTGGCCGAGGAGCAGGCAACGTTCATATCGAAGCCAAAGCCCTCAATCCCGAGCGCGTCCTGAACTTCAATCGCCATAGCGGGGTAGGCGCGTTGCATATTTGAGCATGCAACCAGCACGGCATCAACCTCGGAAGTTTCGCGGCCGGCGGTTTCAAGTGCTTGTTTTCCGGCAAAAACGGCAATCTCCGCGAGCACAGAAATCTGCTCATTCGGACGTTCCGGCATGGTAGGATGCATAACCGCGGGGTCAATAATCCCTTCTTTCGACACCACATAACGGCTCTTTATGCCCGATGCCTTTTCAACAAACTCAACGGATGATGGGCTCAGCGCCTTGATATCTCCGGCTTCAATCGCGGCTGCATTCTCGGCATTCATATTCTCGACATAGGTATTGTAGGCCGCAACTAATTCTTCGTTTGAAACGGAAAAGGGCGGTGTGTAGAGGCCGGTTGCAGCGATTACGACATCAGTCATGGGTCAAATCTCATCTCATGGCGCGGCCTTCGGGCCAAGAATTACCCAAATGGCGCAGCCGACTTGCAGTTACGAACGTGGTTTAGCGCCCACTACCGCTTTGCGCAAAGCGCAGCCTCGCTGAGCTTAGTGCCAAACAGAATAGGGCCCAATTTCTTGGGCCCTATCAGCATTAACAGCGTGTGGTTTCGTCTGCGGCTTAACGGCCGGGGCTTTGACTGAACGGTAGGTCTTTGTCCACGCGAACATCGCCTGGCAAGCCAAGCACGCGTTCAGCAATAATGTTTTTCAAGATTTCGTCTGTTCCGCCAGCGATACGAAGGCCGGGGGCCCACATGTAGCTTTGTTGGAAAGCCGCTTCCATCGGGGCTTTGCGAGGGTCGTTGATGATGCCGAAATGGTCCTCGGCATCGATGGCTTCATTGCACAAATCTTGAAGTTGGTTGGCAGAAATGATCTTGCCAATCGAGCTTTCTGGCCCGGGTGTTTGGCCGCGAGAGAGCGCCGTCATCGTCCGGAAACGGGTCAGCTTCAAGCCTTCATAGCGCACATACCAATCTGCAAGCCGCTCGCGGAAGCCAGCATCGTCCATCACAGAGCCCTCGCCCGATGGAATCGTGCGCGCCAAGTCGAGAATTTCCTTGTAGTCTGGCCCCGTTGAGCCGCCGACCGCCAAGCGCTCATTCATCAGCGTAACGAGTGCCACTTGCCAACCTGACCCAACGCCGCCGAGGCGGTCAGAATCTGGAATTCGCACGTCGGTGAAATAGACCTCGTTGAAGTTTGATCCACCAGACATTTGGTGAATTGGGCGCACTTCCACGCCTTTTTGTTTCATGTTGACGATAAACATCGTCAAGCCCTTGTGCTTGGGCACATCAGGGTCGGTGCGCACGAGCAAGATGCCATAGTCGCAATAATGGGCCCCTGAGGTCCAGACTTTCTGGCCGTTAATCACCCAATCATCACCATCGCGAACGGCTTTGGTTTTCAGGCCGGCAACATCCGAACCCGCAGATGGTTCCGAGAAGAGCTGACACCAAATCTCCTCACCGCGGATAGCGGGTCCAACATAGCGCTCTTTGTGCGCGGCAGAGCCGAAGGCCATCACCGTCGGCACACACATGCCGAGCCCGATGTCGAAGAACCCGCGCGGCACGTCGAACTTGCCTTCTTCCTGATTGTAGATGACCTGCTGCATCGGAACGCCACCGCGCCCGCCATACTCCTTTGGCCATGTGATGCAGGTAAATCCGTTTGCTGCTTTCTTTGCCTGCCACGCTTTTGCGGCAACCAGCAATTCGGGCTCGGATAAGCGTTTGGTCACGTCATCTTTGTTCGCGCCTTTTGGGGCGGCGTTAGCTTCTAGAAATGAACGCGCTTCGGCGCGGAACTTTGCTTCGTCGGCGGTGTCGTTGAAGTCCATGATGGCCTCCTAAGGGGATTTATTGATGCAAGTGGTGCGGTCGATCGAAACGACTAGGTCTGCCGTTGGGTCAGGCTGCGTTCCTATTTTCAAGCTGCGCAACCAGACGTTCTTTCCACGTCTTTAGGGCACCGGCCTGAACGCCCAAAAGCTTGGCGCGACGATAATAGAGGTGGCAGTCCACTTCCCATGTAAAGCCCATGCCGCCATGCGTCTGGATGTTTTCTTTGGCAGCAAAATCGAAAGCCTCTGTTGCCGCAACGCGGCTTGCCGCTGCTGCGATCGGCAACTCAGGCGCGTCGGTAGCGAGTGCCCAAGCGCCATAATAGGCGTTTGAGCGGCCGACTTCGTTCTTCACATACATATCCGCCAATTTGTGTTTGATGGCTTGGTAGCCAGCGATTGGCCGCCCAAATGCGTAGCGATCCATCGCCCATGCTTTGGCCATTTCAAGGCAGCGGTCTGCGCCGCCGAGCTGTTCGAAGGCAAGATACACCGCTGCGCGATCCAAGGTGCGTTGCACGAGGTTCCAGCCTTGCCCTGCTTCGCCCAAACGCTCGCCCGGCGCATTGTCGAAAATAATTTCCGCGTGCGAACGGGTGGGGTCGAGGGTTTTCAGAACTGTGCGCGTTACGCCTGGCCCCCTAAGGTCAACCAAAACCATCGAGATGCCGGATCCCTCGCGCGCGACGACAATCGCCTTGTCAGCGATGTCGCCATCGGTCACGGGGATTTTGGTGCCCGAAACGGTTGAGCCATTGAAAGTAGTCTTGATTGAGGCGGCAGTGGCAGCGCCGGGGCCCTCTGATATTGCAAGCGCGCCGATGAGTTCACCCGCCGCAACCGCTGGCAACAAGGTCTCTTTTTGATCCTTGGAGCCTGCAACCATGATCCCTTCAGCAAAGAAATATGCGGTTGAAGCAAATGGAACGGGTGCCACTGCACGACCCATTTCTTCGGCAATCACGCACAATTCCAGCGCACCAAGCCCAAGGCCACCGAACTCTTCGGGAATGGCAGCGCCCAGCCAGCCCATTTCAGCGACACCGGTCCACAGATCAGCGTGGTAAGCCACCTCATCATTGTTCAAGACCTTGCGGACTTCGGCAGTTGAACACTTATCCGTGAGAAACTTCCGAGCGGAATCCTTTAGGGACTTCTGATCGTCAGAAAAATCAAAATTCATGGCGTTTCCTCAAGCTTTTGGGGTCATTGCCCCTTCTGCGTTATCGCCAACATAGCGAACCTGACGCGCACGAAAAGATGCCGTTGCGGCACTTCATATTTGGGTTTGTTGTGAACGGGATATTCACCGTTTGTATGCAAGAACGGGGTGCAACACAGGGGCACAGAATGGCTCAGGCCACGTTTCACAAGAACCAACGCGTTTGGGTAAAGCCCGTAGGAACATGGGCAAGCATCGAAAAAGTGATGCCTGTTTGGGTAAAGGGCGTCGAAGAACCGATCCGGATTTTCTACGAAGTCGGGCTTGGCCGAGAGTTTGCGGCTACAGAATTACAAGCCGAAAACAAGCCGGAGGATGTAAGAACTTCGGAAGGTGAAAAGTGGCGTATCTTGCGTCAGAAAAACAAGTGGCAATCCGCAGAAGAGTGCAGCCACCACCCGTTTCCGGGGTCTTTCCCCGTTGTCGTGACAGACGATCAGGATTGGGGCGGCTGGCGGATTCCTGGTGCCGAATACGACCGCGATCCTGCTCGGTTTGAGCGTCAAGCCCGCGTTATCTCGGCATCACCCGCAATGCTTGCCATGCTGCGCAAGATGGTCACCCATGTGTCTGAAAATTCAGATGAAATGCCAAGTGACTTGATGACGCTCGCGCGCGAGGCAACACGCATTCTCGAGTATATCTATGAGAAGGCACCGGCGCAGCACGTAAAGCTTTTTGCTGCAGAATAGTCCCGTACCGGAACTAAACGGCTTCAGCTCGAAACTTGTTCTAACGCGACCGCGTAAAGCGATTGCAGCTTTGTGCGGATGGCGTCGTCCGTGTGTCCTAGGCCCTTAGCGGCGAAATCCGCGCTGACTTTCCGCACGACGTCTTCATCGCCGGCTTCTTCAAAATCAGCCATCACAACCGACTTGGCATACGCTTCAGCGTCGTCGCCGGCTAAGCCAAGTTCGCCTGCAGCCCATTGGCCCAGCAGCTTATTGCGGCGTGCGGTAGCCTTGAAAACCGTCTCTTGATCGTGCGCGAATTTGGATTCAAACGCTTTTTCACGGTCGTTTAGGGAAGTCATCACGAAGCTCCTGCATCAGTCGGTCGCCAAGCGGCGGCCATCGAACCTGTTGACAGCGCAGATAGCGATGTCGGCCCTTCGCTACAAGGCTAAAGGCTCAGCGATAGCGCCAGCGTGATTGTCTCCCTCCGCAGTTTGGGCTAGCGTCTGCAAAATCGGAAAGCTCCGAAACGGTTTCATGGTCGTCCTACTTTTAGAGGTTCTTTCGCTCGGACCTCGCGGCGGCCTTAGAGGAGAGCGAGTAGACCATGTCGCGTCGCAAAAAGATTTATGAAGGCAAGGCCAAGATCCTTTATGAGGGGCCGGAGCCGGGAACACTAATCCAGTATTTCAAGGACGATGCCACCGCCCTGAACGGCCAAAAACATGCGGTAATCGAGGGCAAGGGTGTCTTGAACAACCGCATTTCTGAGTTCGTGATGACGAACTTAAACGCGATTGGTGTGCCCACCCACTTCATCAAGCGTCTCAATATGCGCGAACAATTGATCCGCGAGGTTGAGGTGATCCCGCTTGAAGTCGTGTGCCGCAATATCGCCGCGGGCTCGATCTCCAAGCGGCTCGGCATTCCTGAGGGCGAGGTTCTGCCGCGTTCAATTATCGAGTTTTACTACAAAAACGATGCGCTCAACGACCCAATCGTGGCCGAAGAGCACATTACCGCTTTTAACTGGGCCTCTACCCAGGAAATAGACGACATCATGGCGTTGTCGTTGCGGATCAATGATTACCTTTCGGGCTTGTTTGCCGGCGTCGGCATCCGGTTGGTAGACTTCAAGCTTGAATTTGGCCGTCTGTATGAAGGCGACATGGTGCGCACCGTTTTGGCCGATGAAATCAGCCCAGATTCCTGCCGCCTATGGGATGCGCGCACCAACGAAAAGATGGACAAGGATCGTTTCCGGCGTGATTTGGGCGGTGTAACCGAGGCTTATGCGGAGGTGGCACAGCGTCTCGGCATCTTCAAAGACCCGCGCTCTGCCTTTGCCGAGGGGGCGTGAGGCTATGAAAGCGACTGTTACTGTCCATCTAAAAAATGGGGTGCTGGACCCGCAAGGCAAAGCGATTGCGCATGCGCTGCAAGGCCTTGGTTACAGCGAAGCTCACGATGCCCGCGTTGGCAAAATCATTGAGCTTGAGCTGGACGAAACCGACCAAGTCCGCGCGCAGATGCGCGTAAAGGAGATGTGTGAGCGACTTTTGGCTAACACGGTGATCGAAAGCTATCGCATCGAATTAGTGAGTTGAAGCTAAGTGCGTTGTAACCTTGGCCGCGTCATAACCGTAGTGAAGGCAGGGGCACAAGGAAGGTTGGCTTAGATGGACATCAACACAGCGATCTTGTTGGCGCTCGGCCTTTACGCGGGAGTTTTTTTTGCTCCTTTCGTTCAAGAAGATGCTGCGGTCATTGGTGCGGCGGCAGCTTCTGCGTCGGGTGCGGGCAATCCAATCGTGCTTTTCTTGGCTCTCGTTCTCGGTCTGGCCGCCAGCGATATCTGGAAGTATTGGCTGGGCAGGCTCGCGCACACCCATGCTTGGGCTCGAAAGTTTGCTGAGAAACCGGCTGTCGCAAAAGCCCGCGACGGTGTTCTAAACCGGCTTGGCTTAACGCTCCTCGTTGCGCGTTTTGTCCCTGGAACGCGGATCCCGCTCTATGTTGCCTCAGGGGTTTTCCAGGCCCCCGTGATCAAGTTCACGGCATACGTCGTCGCAACGGGCGTTCTTTATGCGGGGCTTGCTTTCGCTCTGTTTCACCTGTTGGGCAAAGCTGCAGGCGATTATGCCCCCCAAGCCGCTATCATTGCGGCTTTATTGGTCGTCGTAATTGTCGTTTCGATTGTGGTGGTTCAATCCCGCCGCTCAAAATTGGCCTGACCGAGCTGGATTGGCTCGGCCAGATCATTTTCCTACTTTCCTTAAGTCAACTCTTCCGAGCTGTAGCCCAATATCTCGCGGGCAATAATCAGGCGCTGGATTTGCCCTGTGCCTTCATAAATGTCGCTAATTCGGCCATCGCGCAGATATTTTTCAACCAGATGATCGTGGCTCACCGCCATCCCGCCGAGGAGTTCCATAGCGGCCTGAGGAATGGTGCGACACACTTCGCCGCCCTTGGCTTTGCAGATAGAGCTTTCCAGATTGTTCGGCTTCTTGATGTCGCTGAGCCAGGCGGCGTGAAGAACGCTCAAGGCGGCGGCTTCGGTATCGGCTTCCATCTCGATCAGCTTTTGCTCGGCCGCGCTGCGCGAGGCGAAGCTGCGGTTCCAGTCGACCGTTAAGCCCTCTTTGGCTAGTTCGGACTTGGCAAACTCAAGCGCCCCCTTTGCCTTAGCGACGCCACCAGAAGCAACGGCAGGTCGCGTCATGTTAAAAGTCTTCATCACGCCGCGATACGAGGCTGATCCGCCTTCCCGCGGCACCGTCTCATCGCCGCCGAGCAGGCTGTCGCGGGGGATACGGCAGTCTCGGAACGAATAGGCGGCGGTGTCAGAAGCCCGGATGCCAAGCTTCTTTTCCTTGCGAACAAGCTCAAAACCCGGTGCATCTTTTAGGACGAGGAAGGATTTGATCCCCGCGCGCCCCGCACTTTTATCAATGGTGGCCCATACGATCGCGCCATCGCAACGCACGCCATCCGTCACGAAGATTTTGTCGCCGTTGAGCACCCACTCATCGCCATCCAACCGCGCGGTTGTTTGAATAGCTTTCGTGTCCGATCCGGCACCCGGCTCTGTAATAGACATGGCGAGGAACAGATTACCCCACTTTGCCTTTTGCTCCGGCGTTCCGGCCGATTGCAAGGCTGCATTGCCCAGCCCGCGCGCGCGCCCCGTCGGCATCGCAAGGCCAAGCCCGCGAACCACGCCGCTGGTCGACCCACGCGCAATGCTCACCGCCATCATGAAGGTCATCATCGGCGTGTCATCTGGCTTGCGCATGCCAAACAGCGGGAACACTTCCTCAAAACCACGCTCACCGTCGAGGCGGGCAGGGGGCATCTCGTGTTCGTTGTCCTCGTAATAACGGGTGTGTTGAACCGTCGAATTGCCAACCTCGATCACTTTATCAATGATCTGCTGGTCGACGGGAGAGAGACGGAAATCAGCCATGAAAGAAGCTCCCTAAACCGACACGAGGCCGTCAAGAATGGTCAAAGTGCGTGCGTTCCGCAGCCACATTTCCAGCGGCAAATCACGAATGAAGCCGTGGCCGCCAAAGATTTGCAGCGCATCATCGGCAATCTTCACCGCTTTGCGCCGGACATAATCCTGCGCCAAAATGCTAGCCTTGCTCGCTTCTGGATCTCGATGTTCCAAAAGGCTTGCTGCTTTCCACACCATCCACCGCATGGTCTCGCATTCGATATGCATGTCGGCGAGCATGAAGGCGATGGATTGTTTTTTGCCGATGGCCTCACCGAATGCCACACGCTCTTTGGCGTAGGGAATGGCGAAATCGGTGGCCTGTCGAGATAGCCCAACCGCTAACGCGGCTGCACCAATTCGGGCTTGGTTAATCAGATGGCCAATGTCTATCGCATTGTCGCCGCCCAAACGCGCGGAGCCTGGAAGCTGAACGCTCTCGAGGCTTAGCTTGGCTTTTGCCAATGGTTTCAGGCCCTGCGTGCCGCTCTCATTCGCAACGCCAAGCCCTTCGGCGTCACGCGGCACGATGAAGGCAGATACTTTATCAATCCCCGCATGGCCGTCTTCCGCTGCGAAAACCAAGAAATGCTCAGCGTCTTTGCCCAGCGGCACCAAACGCTTTTCACCTTTCAGCACCCAGCCATTGCCATTGCGCGTCGCGGTCGTGCGCTGGGCTTCGGGGGCAAAGCCGAACTGGCTTTCGTGCAGGGCGACGCTACACACAAAAGGCTTCTCTCCGCAAAACTTGGGGAGGTATGCCGCCTTTTGCTCGTCGGTTCCAAAGTCGATCAACGCATTGGCAAACTGACCCGGTGCCATGATCGCAACGGCTTGGCTGGCGCACCCTGCCCCGAGGGCCTCAAGCGCAACAGCATTGGTAATGCACGAGCGCTCCGCTCCGCCGCCACCAAACTCCTCAGGGATCGAGGCGGCAATGAGCCCAAACTCCCAGCCCTTGGCGATGATGGCCTCCGGGATAGCACCCGCCTCATCAATGGTCCGCGCCCCCGGCGCCAATTCATCGCGCGCAAAAGCCTGCAAGCTTTCGCGGATCATGGCCTGTTCTTCGGTAAGGTCGAATGAAATCATCGCAGTCTCCTAGCCCCAAGCTATTCGCTTCGCTCTCACATGCCAAACGCCAAACCATCAACACTGTGCGCAGACTGCGGCGCGCAACGCTGCCGTCACCCCGTAAGCCCAAGCTGGCGGGCGATGATGTTCTTTTGAACCTCCGTTGTGCCGCCATAAATCGTCTGCGCGCGTGTGATGAAATAGGATGCCGTGCTTGGCGCTGCATAGCCCGGAATGTCCTCAAGCCCGGCGCGCCAGTTCTCGTGGCTTCGGTCAGGGAAAAACGGCTGAGCATAAATGCCTGCTAGCTCAAGCATCAACTCTGTGATCGCTTGAGCGGTTTCGGTAGCGGCGATCTTCAAGATCGAAGCTTCGTCGCCGGGCGGCGCTCCTGCGGCTAACGGGGCCAGCGCGCGCAGCAATGTCATTTCGAGAGCGTCTAGCTGAATCTCAACATGCGCCATCTTCTGAAAGAAGGCCGCTTTTTGCCCAATTTCCGGATCGCCCCATGGTGCGGCTTCGGCGTTTTTTCGGAGTGAGGCTAATTGTTTTCGCTTCCCAGCCACATGCGCGTAAGACACGCGCTCGTAGCTAAGCAAATGGCGCGCATAGGTCCAGCCTTTGCCTTCTTCGCCAATGCGATTTGCCACCGGAACCCGGGCGTTCTCAAACGTCACGCGGTTGAGGTGATGCCCGCCATCAATCGTGATGATCGGGATAACCGTGATACCGGGCGTTTTGATGTCCATGCACAGAAAGGTGATGCCTTGCTGTTTTTTCGGTTCACTGGACGTACGAACGAGGCAAAAAATCCAATCGGCATAATGTGCATCACTGGTCCAAATCTTCTCGCCATTCAAAACATAGTGATCTCCGTCTTGAACCGCGCTCATCCGCAAACTGGCCAGATCAGAGCCCGAATCAGGCTCGGAATACCCTTGTGCCCAATAGGTGCGAGACGCCAAAATATCGGGAAGCCAGCGCTTTTTCTGCTCATCCGTCCCAAAGGTGTAGATCACTGGGGCGACATAAAGGAGGCCCATCGGCACTACATTGGGCGCGCCTGCGGTTTCTAGTTCCTCGTCGAAGATGAAGCGCTTCGTGATGGACCAGCCCGGCCCGCCATACTCCTTCGGCCAGCCTGGAGCGACCCAACCTTTTTCATTCAAGGCGGCTTCGGAAGCTTGCAAGTCCGCTTTGCCGAGGGTCTGCCCGTTTGCCAGCTTGGTGAGGATTTCCTGGGGGTATTCGTCGCGAAAATAGGCCCGAACCTCGGACCGAAACGCCTCATCCGCATCGCTTAGCTTTAAGTCCATCGCGGTCGCTCCTTCAGGTCAAAAATTATCGCGGTGGCATGCGAATGGCGCCGTCCAAGCGAACGGTCTCGCCGTTGAAATAGCCGTTGCGCAACATCGTCACGGCCAAATCCGCATATTCCTCCGGCTTGCCAAGGCGGCGGGGGAACGGGACCGAGGACGACAAGCTGTCGAAAATCGCTGGCGCGCGGGTTTTCACGCCCAGCATGGGCGGCGTCGCCATGATGCCGGGCAGTATCGTGTTGATGCGGATGCCCTCATTGGCAAGATCGCGCGCGATGGTCAGCGTCATGCCTTTAATGGCTGCTTTCGCCGCCGAATAGGCCACTTGGCCCACTTGGCCTTCCTCAGCAGCCACCGAACCCGTGTTCACAATCGCGCCGCGCTCGCCATCTTCCAAAGGCGGCAGCGTGGCCATACCGGCCGCACTTTTCACAATGCACCGGAATGTCCCGACTGTGTTGAGGCCCAAAACCCATTCAAAATCCGCAATGTTGAACTGTTTGATCTCGCCGGTCGTTTTATCGCGCGCAATGGTTTTGCCACCTCTGCCACCGCCCGCACAATTCACCAACAACCGCTCTTGGCCATGGGCTGCGCGCGCTTTGGCAAAGCCAGCATCGACGGACGCTTCATCCATCACATTCACATGGCAGAACAGTGCGCCCAATTCTTCGGCTTTGCGGGCGCCGTTTTCTGGGTTGAGGTCGAAGATCGCTACTTTTGCACCGAGGTCACGCAAGGCCTTCACAGTCGCAGCCCCTAAGCCAGAGGCGCCGCCGGTTACGATGGCGGATACGGATTCGTCGATCTTCATCCTTACTCCTCCCGAATGCGCCCTTCTCACACCTCAAAAGGCCGGTGGGCACCTATTTAGGACACTAGAGTTCTTGCCGCAGGGGTAGGCAAGGGACCACGCAAAGTTTCTTTGAAAATATTATAACGCGTTTCAATTTGCTTGAAATGACAGCGCTCCGTTGCCATAAGCGTGGTTCAATCAACCGGGGCAAACCCGGACGCTTTTGGGGAGAGTTTTATGGTCGAGTACACCATGATCGATGCGGGCGGCACGCAAATCCGCGCCGTTGTGAAAGGGCAGGGGCCCTTGGTCGTAATGGTGCACGGCTTTCCCGAAAGCTGGTACTCGTATCGCCATCAGATAGACCCGATCGCCACCGCAGGCTTCACGGCCTGCGCCATCGATGTGCGCGGCTATGGCGGCTCGCAAAAGTTCAATACCGTCGAAGATTATGCCATGGAGCACATGATTAACGACATTATCGGCGTCGGCGAAGCGTTAGCGCCGGGGCAGAAGTTTTTGCTCATCGGCCATGATTGGGGCGCGCCCATGGTGTGGCAAACCACGTTGACGCGGCCAGACAAGATTGCCGCCGTTGCGGCAATGTCGGTCATTTACACAGGCGTTCCGGAGCGCTCGTTCGACGATATAATCAAAATGCTGTTCGATGATAACAATGTGTTCTTCTACCAATCTTACTTCCGCGATGTCGGCAAGGCGGAGGCAGCGTTTGAAGCCAACCCACGGGATTTCTTACGGAAGTTCTACTTTGTGGCCTCTGGCAATGTCGATCTGACTACATTGCCGATGAACAAGACATCCGCAGATAATCTGCTTGATGGTTTGCCCGATCCTGACCCATTTCCCGCATGGTTGAGCGATGCTGATCTTGACTACTATATCGAAGAATTCACGCGCTCGGGCTTCTTTGGGCCGCTCAGCCGCTATCGCAATCACACGCGCGACTTCCATTTCCTCCAAGCCTTCAAAGGCAAGCAGATCGAACAGCCAGCCTTTTTCATTGCGGGCGATAAAGATGGCGCTTTCAATGGTTTCGGCTTGATGCCCGATCCGCTGGGTGTATTGCGCGCCAATCTGCCCAATCTCGAAGGAGCGCACGTTCTGGAAGGGTGTGGGCATTGGACCCAGCAAGAACGGCCCGAGGCGGTGAATGAATTTCTGGTGCCATGGCTTACAAGTCTTAAGGGCCGCGTGGTTTAGAAGGGCTGGGTTCAGCGGGGTCTGGCGCTAAGGACTTGCGCCTGAAACTCCAGCATGCGTTGGCGAAGCCGGGGGCGCCACCCCGGGCTTGCCGAAGCACAAAGCGATGACGCGTAGCCAAAACAGGCGGCGGCCTCTAATTCGTCAGCCGTGCAGCCGCCCATTACCCAGGTAAGCATCACCGCCGCGAACCGCCCACCGAGGTCTAATTGCAGCAGTTTTAGGTCGATATCAGGGTCAAAGGCGCCTTCGCTCGCGGCCTCCTCCAGCAAAGAACGCCAGAAGCGCGCGCTTTGGGGCGTTATCAACTCGGCACGCAAGTCGTCCGCCGCGACGCCGCTCGGGTTCAGCAAAGAAAGCCAAATGGCGCGATAAAAGTCCGGGTCAGCGGCGTGATAGCTGAGCGTGATGTGAAGCGCTGAAAAAATGCGCTCGATAGCGCTCAGGTCTTTCAGCCCAGAAAACCGCTCGTGAAACTCACGCACATTTTCCAAGATTGCCATCACCACGGCACGTTTGGAGCCGAACAGATTATACGGCGTGGCGAGGCTAACATTGGCGCGGGCCGCGATAGCGCGCATGGAAAGGCCGGTATCACCCGTTTCCCGAATGAGATCGCTCGCCGCATTCAGAATACGCTTTCGCCGATCTTCCTTGCTTGCCTCACGCTTGCTGCCATTTTCGGGCGGAGCTTCCGTAGGAGATGTTTGCGCGGTCATACTCATTTCAGACGACCAAACACTGGGTCATGCCGCCAACTTCACGGCCCGCTCTTGGGCGACGAGATCAATATCAGCCTGCGCGTTCAGCCCCAAGGCCGCCATCAATTCAGCACGCTCTGGCCCCGGTTTTGGTGCATACGCCTTTGCATTGCGCTTCTTCCCACGCGCCCAATAGCCCAACACTTTTATCATATTGGCCGGCTTCTTCAGCCAAGCTTCAGGGTGCTCCAGCATATGGAAACCGCGCATCGCGTCGCGCAACAAAGCCGTGTCGTAGCGGATTGCAATCGTGATCGCGTCCTCCAGAAAGCTCTTGGCGAGTTTGGCCTTCAACGAGGGCTTATAGTCAGGCGTCAACGCTTGGCGCGCGCGTTTGATGGCATCGCGGTCTTGCTTACGCATGAGAACGAAGAACGGCAGCAACTCGGTCTGCATCGCCTGATGGAAGGCCAAAGCGCGGTCTGTTGGGTCGGTCGTCGCGTCGAGCGCTTTGCGAAGTTCAAACGCACCCACCGCTGCGAATGAGCAACCGCGACCATAAAGCGGGTTTGTGCGGATCAGTGTGTCACCAATGGCGAAATAATTGCGCGTGCTTGGCTTGCCCTCAACCACCAATTCGCGCCAGCGGCTGTGCAAATCGCCCATGCCAAACACTTTGCTCGTTGGCTCGGAGCGCTCGCTATTGGTCCACGGCACCAAGCCCGGAAGCATCAAGGTCATGGCGTGGAATATGTCGGGATTGACCATCGCTTTACGCAGCTCATACTCGATTTCCGGCGCGCACATGGTGATTGAGAAGCAGCCGTTATCAGCCGGAAATACGCCGAACTTGAGGAAGCCCAAATCTCCAGTCGCAGGCGGGTTTCCAATGCGCGGCGGCTCGGTCATGCCGGGCTTCAAGCGATAATGGCGCGTGAAATACAAGATGCCCGCGTTTTCGCTTTCCTCTTTGATAACAGCGCCTTCAGCGACTAAGTTATCAATCGTTCCACCGCTCTTGCCACTGGCGTCAATCACGACATCGGCCTCAAGCCTTACGGGCGTATCCCCATCATCGGCCTCGAGACCATGCACATCTATCACGCCTTCAGCATCTTTCGTCGTGATCAGGCGACGCACAAACAGGCCTGAGCGCATCGAGACATTCGGCAGCTTTTCAACATAGCGACGCATCACGAGCTCAAGGGTCGTGCGGCGGCTGGTGATGATCGTCAGCTCAGCGTCTTCTTCATTCGGTACATACTTTTCGCGCTGAAGCTCAGACAGCATGCCTTCAAGCGGCAATTCTCGCACACCGAAGCGCGCCAGCTCATCCAGCAAGGCCGGGTGCTCGGCCTTCAAGATATTGCGCAGCCGAGCCAAAAAGGCATGGCTTTGGCGGAGGTGGCCAACGCCCGTGCGCTTCCACTCGCGAAATGCATCATCTGCATCGCCTTCAGGCGGCGGCGCATCCCGCTCCACAAGAGTAACGGTGCGGCCCGTTGGCCCTAACGCCAGTGCCGTGCAAAGACCCGCAATACCAGCACCAATCACGATTACCGATTCAGTCATGACCGCTCTCTTTTTGGTGTCGTTAGGTTAAGCGCAGATCATGCCGGCGCGGGCGTCGGTGTACTGTCCAGCTTCATAAGCGATCGCGCCATTGACGAGCACCGTATCAATGCCAACCGATGAACGGATGTAGCGCATTGCATCGCCGGGAACGTCATAAACCGGCACCTCATCGCCGCGCGCAATCGTTTCGGGATCGAACACGACCACATCAGCGGCGTAGCCCTCTTTCAAGCGACCGCGGCCTTTAATGCCCCAAATATCGGCGGTGTCTGCGGTGATTTTCTTGACGGCTTGTTCGAGCGTAAACGTGCCAGACTTCCGCACAAACTCGCTGAAAAGATAACCGGTATCGCCATACGTGGAGAAGGAGGCGAGGTGGGCGCCGCCATCACTCGCCCCAATATGTACCAGCGGGTCGCTTAGCATTGGCCCAATACGGTCGGTCTCATGGTGGCCCGCGTTTGCTGCCAAGAAAGCCACGTTAAGCCCATTCTCAAGCGAAATTTTGATCACCGCTTCGGCAACGCCTTCGCCACGTTCGGCGGCCACGTCAGCCAATTTGCGTCCGATATAACCAGCAGGCGCGTCATCGCCGCCACGAATAATCAAATTGCCAAACATCGCCTTGCCACCATCAGGCCCGCAATCGCCGATCAAGGTCGCGACTGTCTCTGGGTTGGAAAGGCTAGCGATGCGCTGCTCAACGGGCTGGCGCATCACGCGCACCCAGCGCGGCAGGCGCACCAGATAAAGCGACGGGTTGAGCAGCGAGAAGCTGATATCAATCGGTCGGGTCTGCATTTGCGGCCACACCCGCGCGCCACGGGCAAACTGTTCCCGCACTCGCTCAAGCTGGCGCGGCGCGGCATCCGGTGTCGCGCTGGAATCAAACACTGGCGAAAACGTCGTCGGAATCCCGTGCTTTAGCGATACTTCAGCCAATTGGTCGATGCGGGCAATGGTGATGTCAACGGCGTAAAACTCGGGCACCACTTGCAGCATCTTGCCGCCTTCTTCGCCCAAGGTGGCGCAGAGGGCATCCAGCTCGTCAAACTGGGCAAATCGGCTCGGCACGGGGCGGCCATTCTCGTCCACGTCCACAAAGCTGGTTGAAAGCCCAACCGCTCCGGCCCGCAAGCTATCGCGCAGGAGTTCTTGCATCGCGGCAATCTCAGCCGAAGTCGCGGCGCGCTGTTGCGCGTCCGCCCCCATCACCCATAGCCGGATCACGCTATGGCCCACCAAGGGCGCGACGTTCAAGGCGAGATCAGGCTCGATCGTTGCACAATAGCCTGCGAAATCTTCCCACGTCCATTTGGCGTATTTTTCGGTAAAGGCCTCAGGCGGCATTTCTTCAATCTGCTGAAACATCCCCACCACAGCGGCGCGATCGGCCGCCTTGATCGGGGCCAGCGACAGCGAGCAATTGCCCGGAATGATTGACGTAACACCATGCTCCAATGCTGGTCGTGCTTGGCCGTCCCACAGGAGTTGCGCATCGAAATGGGTGTGCGGATCAATGAAGCCCGGCGAGATCACACGGTCTGTGGCGTCGATGGTCCGGGCAGCGCTGCCGCTGACCGCTCCGACCGCTGCGATTTTGCCATCCTTGATGGCCACATCGCCTAGAAACCCGGGCGCACCGTCGCCGTCCACGACCAAGCCATTGCGGATAATGATGTCGTACATGCCTAATACCCTTCCAGAATTTTCCGCCAAGGCTGGCCCACAAGGCCGTCTAGGCTGTCGATCTTGCAGTTTCGCAGCAGCGTGAAACCTGCTGCGGCGTCGATCACCACGTCGCCCACCACCCCATTGGTGTAGCGCACCCGCACCACCATTTCGGATTGCCCGTCGTGGCCAGCGACCAATTCGGCCCCAATGATCACGGCCTCAGCGGGCCTCTCCAGCGCCAAAGCGTCGCTCATTTCACTGGCGGCTCAACAAATACGACGTCGCTGCCAAGCAGCAGGCCAGCCGGGCGGCGCAACACGAAGATATGGGTGTTCCAGCCTTTAATCTGCTCGACGGCGGCGGCCAGCGGCTCATCTGGCATAGCGCGCATTGCCAAAGCCTCCACGGTTTCATTCGGATCAGGGGTCACAAAGCGCCGTTGAACTGTCAGTGCCATGGGCTTCCTCGCCAGAGTGCGCGTGTCAAACTTCTATAACGCGTTATAAAAACTTCCTCACACAGTTTTCCGGGACCGTCAAAGAAAAAATCGCCCGCTCGCGAAGGCTTGATAGACTGCAGAATGAAGGCGTTCGGGTGGCGTGGCGTTAAGCGGCGAGGGCCTTAGCGTCGCTCATCATCAGCCCTTTCAGGCTCGGCTTCCGCCATGGGCTTATGCCTGCCAGCACCAAAACGCCAGCCAATATCCCGAGGTTCTTGATAAAGTTTTGCGTTTCATGGGCAGCTTTTATGCCCGTAAAATTCCAAAAATCGTGCATCAATCCGTTGATAACAAGAATGTAGGCCACGCAACCAATCGCGGCAAAGCGGACGAAACGGTTCGTGAGCAGCAGCAAAGCGCCAATCACTTGGGCGACGCCAGCGATCAAAAGCAAAGGCATCGCGTTGGCAATGCCATGGGTTTCCATCATCGCAACGTGGGCCGGTATCGCAACGAACTTCATAAGGCCGGGCAATAGGAAGTAGAGCGCCAGCAATATCCGACCGGTGATGATCATGGCATTTGAAGGTGGCGTTTGCTGAGGCATGCGCCAGCGTCACAGGTGTTCTTGCGCCTGTCAATTATCGGCAAAAATGGCCCAAGCCGCCTTACCGACCAAACATTTCCTTATAGCCACGCCATGTAGCATGGCCGAGCCACGGGAAAACCACGATCAGCGCTAGAAATCCCGTCACCAAGCTCAGCGCGATTAGAAGCGCAACATTAAAGCCCCACGCCAAAAGAGACATCGGATTCTTGATGAAGGCTTGGCATGACATCGCCATCGCCGTGAACGCATCAACGCGAACATCACTCAACATTGGAATGGAAAACGCTGCAATCGCGAAGGTAATGATGCTTAAGAAAGCCCCGATTACGCTACCGACAGCCAGCATCGCCAAACCATTGGGCGTTTCCAGGGCGAAATGGATGAAATCTTGCCCGGGAATTGGGATCATCGTTCCGGTGAAAATGGCGTAAAGCAAAGTAGCAATGCGCGCCCACACCATCAGAATAAAAAACAACGCAAAGCCGACCCAGATCACCTGCACAAAGCCTTTTGGCCAGCGCTCAAATGGTGTTCGCCACGTCACGATTTCCCCGGCATCAAGGCGCTGGCTAATGTCGTAAAGGCTAGTCGCTAGTACCGGCCCAAGGATAGCAAAGCCACCGCAAGCCGCCGGAATGAACGCTTCAAGCCCAGTCATCCAAAGCGCAAACACAATCATCAGCGAGGCAAAAGCGACCCCGATGCCGACCCCAATGCTGGCCCTCCAGCCCTTCATAAAGTCGGCCCAACCTAAAGCGAGCCAACGCCAATGGGCATCGCCTTCGATCTTATGAACGCTTGGAACCACATCACTTTTGTTGCTTTGGGCTGCCGCTGTCATCGCTGTGCCCTCCCTTGGTGGCATTATTCTTATGGTAAAGGTGTATCCTCATCATCGATAAGGATGCGGTGGGCGGCGCCCTTAGGGTCGTCATATTGGCGGGTCTTGAGGCTCCACAGAAACACCACCAAACTGCCAATGCCCATGGCAAGCGTGATTGGGATCAAGAAGATCATACCATCCATGTGGGGTCTCCCTTCGGATCGTCTGGCAAAGCGCGCACCAAACGCAAGGCGTTCAAAGTCACAACAATCGAGGATGACGACATCGCGATAGCCGCAATAAACGGTGTCACGAAACCGAGCATCGCCAGGGGCGCTGCAATCAAATTGTAAAGGGCCGAGAATGCAAAGTTCTCAATGATCCGTGCTTTGGCAAGCCGGGCCATTTCGATAGAGGCACGCACAGAATCCAGCTTGTCGCCCTGAAACACCAAATCTGCCGCGCTTTGGCTCGCGTCCGCTGCGGCACCCGGTGCCATTGAAACATAGGCCGTCGCCAAAGCGGGGGCATCGTTAAGGCCGTCGCCGACCATCAAGGTTTTTGCCCCCTGGGTGCCAAGCAAAGCCAGCGCAGCAGCTTTATCAGCAGGGTGAAGCTCGGCGCGGAACGCGGCAATGCCAGCTTCCTTTGCGGCGCGCCTAACGGCTTCCTCGCGGTCCCCAGAGAGGATCTCTTGGCTTATCTTCATACTGGTTAGGGCGTTTACCGTGGCGCGTGCATCAACCCGAACACTATCCTCAAACGCGAAACGCAAAGGCGCATGGCCTTGGCGCGTGAACCAAAGCTCTGTTTCCTCTGACGCCGCTTCGGGCGCCCCGCACCAGGCAGCGCGGCCTAATCGTGCCCGTGCGCCTTCCCAATCTGCCTCGACCCCGCAGCCAGCAATCTCTTGTGCGCCTTTGATCGCAGGGCCGGGCCCGGCAACGCGGGCAAGAGCGCGCGCCAACGGATGGCGTGAAGCGCGCGCCAGAAGGGCAGCGGCCGCTAAATCATCAGCAGCGATTTCAGCGCCATTGATCAGTTTTGGCTGCCCCAGCGTGATCACACCGGTTTTGTCAAAGGCGACATGATTTACAGTGGCAAGCCGTTCCAGAGCGTCGCCTGATTTTACCAAAATGCCACGCCGAAACAGCTGGCCGGTGGCTACGATTTGAACCGCAGGCACGGCTAGCCCAAGTGCGCAGGGGCAGGTGATAATCAGCACCGCGCAGGCGTTCATGATCGCAGTGCGTGGATCTGCGCCAAGGAAAAGCCAAACCACAGCTGTTAGCAATGCCGCTCCGTGAACCAGCGGCACATAGAGTTCGGCGGCTTTGTCGGCCAAACGAACATAGACGCTGCGGCTTTGTTCGCCGGCTTCAATCAACCGGCCAATCTCGGCGAGGAAGCTATCGTCGCTACGGGCCGTGGCGCCGAGGACCAAAGTACCGGTTAAGTTCAGTGCGCCTGCGCGAACGGCTTGGCCAACGCCAAGGGCAACAGGCTTTGTCTCACCAGTAAGCAATGACAGGTCCGCGTCTGAAGCACCGTCCTCGATAATGCCGTCCACAGGAACACGGTCACCGGGATACACCATCAATCGATCCCCGGGGCGGACATCGCGCACCGCCACACTTTCACTGTCACCATTTAGGCCAAGCCGAACAGCCGTCACGGTTTGCAGGGCCAGCAAATCCTTGGCCGCTCGCCGGGCGCGCTGCCGCAAGCGATGATCCAGATAACGCCCGATCAGCAGGAAAAACAGAAGCATAACAATGGCATCAAAGTAGGCGTGCAGCCCACCCATCGCAGTTTCGTAAAGCGATAGCCCAGCCGCCAACAGCAAAGCCAAGCTAATCGGCACGTCCATATTGGCCCGGCCTTTTCGCAGCGCCCGCCAAGCGCTTGTGAAAAACGGCATCCCAGCCCACGCGCCAGCTGGCAAAGCGATCGCCGCCGAAAGCCAATGGAACATGGTGCGCGTCCCAATTTCCATCTCGCCATTGTAATTGGCCGACCAGATTGGGACCGAGAACATCATCACATTCATCGACGCAATGCCTGCGACGGACAGGGCCACGAGGAGCTTTCGGCCTTCCCTGTCCACTTCCGTGGCGGCGTCGGCAGGGTCGTAGGGCTGGGCGGCATAGCCGAGGTCGATAATGGTCTGAACGATTTTTCGGGGGTCCGTGCGCCCGGTTTTCCATTCAGCCGAAAGACGCCCAGTTGATAAGTTTAAGCGCGCACTCGTTACGCCCTCAATCGCCAAAACGCTGCGCTCAATTTTGCCAAGGCAACCTTGGCAACGCGCGCCGCGGATCAGAAGCTCAATGGCCTGAATGCCTTCTTTATCGTGTCGCACGAAGGGGCGCGGATCGGCAGCCATTCGTTCCATTGCTGGCGCTTCAAGCCCGCTTGGGCAGCCCAGTTGGGCTCCCGCATCAGGATCAAGAGAGGTGTCTAACGTAGAGATAGCGTGGTCTCCGTGCGAAAATCAGGATTGCCCGAGGTTTTGGCAGACGCAACGAACGTCCATCGGCCAGGGCCAAGAGCCACAGGCGCACTTTGATAGGTGCCATCGCGCGCTTCAGTAAAAACAAGCACATGGTCCTGTTTTGTCGTCACAGGTCGGCCAATGCTGCCCACAATCGTGGCTCCGCGCACAGGAGCACCTTCCTTATTCAGCAGCGTTACATTTACCTGAGAACCGCCATTGGCGTCGCGCACGAGATCAAGCTTCATCGACCATCCGGTTTCAGCCTGCTGTTGGCGTGCGGAAATCGTTTCGTTGAACTTCAAACCATTGAGATAGGCATGGTCGGTTTCACCGGAAAACGTCTTGAGCGCGAGATAGATAAACAGACCATTGATCGCGAACATTACGCCAAACAAAAGGCCAAGCCAGCCAACAACATGCCAGCCAGTAACAGGTTTGACGGCTTTTGGCTGTCCCATCGTCAAGCTATCCGTCATGAGCGACCTCGAATGAATGAGCTGGTGGAGGTGGCGGTTTCGCCGTTCTCCACATCACGAACGGAAATCCGGACGGGGATGGAGCGCGAAGAAAGCGTGCTGGGTTGGGCTATTACAAAAAGGCGAGCCGTCGCGACCCGATCTGGCGCAATTTCGAGACGCACGCCGCCGTTCGTTACTGAGCCATTGGCCGTCTTTATGGTGGCCCCTTCGACGCCTTCGATGGTTACTTGCACGGATCGCGCCGTATCCGCCTTATTCAAAACCTTGACGGTGTAGGCGTTGCGCACATCCCCATTTGAAAGCATGACAAAAGTTGGCGAACGGTCGCGGATGACGTTTACGTCCATCGGTGAGCGCAAGACCAACGCCCCGAGCATAACTGAGCTTACCGCGAGTAACAAAGCTGCATAGAAGAACGTGCGTGGCCGGAAAAAGCGGTAGCGCGCCTTTTCCCCGACCGTACGGCGTTGAATGTTCAAATCATTGTCAAAGGCGATCAGGCCTTTTGGTCGCCCGATTTTCACCATGATTTCATCGCACGCATCAATGCACAAAGCGCAATTGATACACTCAAACTGCATACCGTCGCGGATATCGATACCGGCCGGGCAGGCGGCGACGCAGGCGCGGCAATCGATGCAATCACCGCGGCCTTCCCAAGTTTCGTTTTTCTTGTGGGGCCCGCGGGTTTCACCGCGATCTTTCCGATAGGTAACCGAGAGCGCTTCTTGGTCGATCATGGCGCCCTGAATGCGCGGCCATGGGCACATATAGGTGCACACTTGCTCGCGGAGTGTGCCCGCCAACATGTATGTTGTGAAGGTAAGGAGGGCTGCGAACCCATAAGCCGAGAGCGGCGCATCGCCCGTGAAGAAGCCGACCAGCAGCGTCGGCGCATCATGAAAATACGCGACGAACCATCCCCCGGTCGATAACGCGATTATCAGCCATACGGCGTGTTTGCCGCCTTTGCGCCACGCTTTATTGAAGCTCATTTTTTGCTTGTCGAGCCGCATCCTTTGATTGCGATCGCCTTCAAACAAGCGCTCCACGAGAATGAAAAGATCGGTCCAAATCGTTTGTGGGCAAGCAAATCCACACCACACCCGACCAAATAAAGCCGTGGCCAAGAAAAGGCCGAGCGCGGCCAAGATCAGAATGCCCGTAATAATATAAACTTCTTGCGGCCAAAGCTCGATTGGCCCGAAATACATACGGCGGCCGGGGAAATCGAACAATATCATTTGGCTTGGCTTGGCGTCGCCACGATCCCAGCGCAGGAATGGCACCACATAGTAAATGCCGAGCAGAACCACCAGCATCACCCACTTAATGCCGCGCCATGGCCCGTTTACCAGCTTTGGGTAAATCTGCTCCCGCTTGGCATACATACTGCGCTGGTTGGCGGAGTTACTTGCTTTCGCGTCTGAGCGATGAACCCCATCAGCAACTTCTTCACCCTTGAGACCAAGGATCAGCCCGGCATCCATAGATGCCAAGCCGTCTCCGGCATTACCCTCCCGCGAAGCAAACACCTCAAGTGCCTCCCCCGAGTGAGTGCACATAGACTGTCAGCGCATCAATGGTTCCGGTGTTGAGACGCTCGGACCACACAGGCATCACGCCACCGCGAGCGTTCCAGATTTGGTTATAAATGTCGTCTTTTGTGCCGCCATACAGCCACTCTTTGTCGGTGAGATTTGGCGCGCCTTGCGCTTGGTCGCCTTTGCCGGCCACGCCATGGCATGACGAACACTGAACCGCGAAGATTGCCGCACCGGCCGCCGCCTGCGTCGCATTCGCTTTGTTCCCAGATATCGCGAGAACGTGCTGCGTCAGTTGCTCGATCTGCTGCGGCTCCAGCAGCGCGTCGCGCCCAAAAGCCGGCATGATGGTTTCGCGTGCTTTCGGGTGCCCATTTCGAATCCCGTAGAAAATGCTTTGCTTAATTCCAGCAACCGAGCCATCCCAAATCCAAACATCGTCTACGAGGCTAGGATAGCCCTTTGCACCCTGGCCACCTTCACCATGGCACGTAGCGCAATTGTCTGCGAACGCTGACTTTCCGGCCTCCTGGGCAAATTGCAGAAGCTCAGGGTTTGATTGCACTTGATCGAGTGGTGTCGCCGCCAGCTTTTGGAACATCGGCGCCCGCGATGCCTCCAATGCGCCAACATCTTTAACGACATTGGCCCTGTCCGATTGCCCGAGCAGGCCGCGCGTGTGCCCACCAAGTGTTGGCCATGCCGGCATCAACACCCAATAGATCACCGCCCAGATGATGGTTCCGTAAAAGATAAACAACCACCAACGGGGCAGGGGTGTGTCGAGCTCAGTAACGCCATCCCACTCATGACCGGTGGTTTCCGTTCCTGTGATTTCATCTTTGGTGCGTTTAGCCACGGATCAATCCTCCGGCTCAAGCGGCATCCGGGCCGCAGCATCGAAGCGCGATTTATTGGCTGGCCAGAACGCATACACGCATACGGCCGCAAAAATCAGGGCGAAGTAAATCATGCCGCTCGTCTGGGCGAACGAGGCAAGTGTTTCATACGTCATGGTCATTGCCTCCTAGCGCAAGTTTTCAGCGCGCTCGGCTTCATAGGTTGAGAAATCAACCATAGTTCCAAGCACTTGCAGATAGGCGACCAAAGCATCCATTTCGGACACTTCCTTTGGATTACCGTCAAAATCCCGCACATTCACCTTCGGGCCATAGCGCTTCAGCAAGCCTTCGGTGTCGGCATTGGGGTCCGCTTGGGCTTCCAAATCGTCGCGTGCATTTTCAACTGCCTCCAGCGTGTAAGGCACACCCACACGGATATTGGCTTTCAAATGATCCGCGATGTGCTTGCGATCGAGGGGGCGCAACAAAAACGCGTAGGGAGGCATGATCGATTCTGGCACGACAGCGCGGGGATCAACCAAATGGTCTACATGCCAACCGTCGGAGTATTTGCCGCCAACGCGCGCCAAATCTGGCCCGGTTCTTTTTGAGCCCCATTGGAAGGGGTGGTCATACATGCTCTCAGCGGCCAGCGAGTAGTGGCCGTAGCGCTCTACTTCGTCGCGCAATGGACGCACCATTTGGGAATGGCAAAGATAGCAACCTTCGCGGACATAAATGTCGCGACCTGCCAACTCCAGCGGCGTGTAGGGGCGAACACCACCAACCTTTTCAATGGTTTGCTCTACCCGAAACAGCGGCGCGATTTGTACAATCCCGCCAATGGAAACCACAACCAAGATCCCCAAAACGAGGATGAGGGAGTGACGCTCGAAGATTCCGTGATTCTTGATGAACATGATCCCGCCTCCTTTCTATTCGGCCATGGCCAGTTTTGGGGCTGCGCTTTGGCTTGGGGCTTCCAGCGGCTCGTCTTTTTTGACCTTGCCTTGGATGGTCATCCAAATGTTGTAGGCCATGATCAACGCGCCACCGAGGTAGAGAACCCCACCCAGCGTGCGAACCAGATAGTAAGGTTGCATCGCTTTCACGGTTTCCACGAACGAGTATTCGAGGAAGCCGAACTCGTTATAGGCGCGCCACATCAAGCCCTGCATGATGCCCGACACCCACATCGCTACGATGTAGAAAAGGATCCCAATGGTGGAGAGCCAGAAGTGCGCTTCGACCAGTTTGAGTGAGTAGAGCCGTTCACGCTTCCAGAGCCATGGGGTGAGGCAATAAAGGGCCGCAAACGACACCATACCAACCCAGCCTAATGCGCCGGAATGAACGTGCCCAATTGTCCAATCCGTGTAGTGGGACAGTGAGTTCACCGCCCGGATGGACATCACAGGCCCCTCAAACGTGCTCATGCCATAGAAGGCCAGCGAGGCCACAAACATCCGCAAAACGGGGTCGGTCCGGAGTTTGTCCCACGCACCCGACAGCGTCATCAGGCCGTTAATCATGCCGCCCCAGCTTGGCATCCACAGGATGATTGAGAACGTCATCCCGAGGGTTTGCGCCCATTGTGGAAGGGCGGTGTAGTGAAGGTGGTGCGGTCCAGCCCAGATATAGATGAAAATCAGCGACCAGAAGTGAACAATCGACAGCTGGTAGGAGTAAACCGGACGCTGAGCTTGCTTCGGCACAAAGTAATAGATGATGCCCAAGAAGCCCGCAGTTAGAAAGAACCCCACGGCATTATGGCCATACCACCATTGCGTCAGGGCGTTTTGAACGCCGCCAAACAATGGATACGCCTTTGACGAAAAGGGCGACGTAGGAACCGCCAAATTGTTGACGATGTGCAACAGCGCGATGGTGACAATGAATGCCAAATAGAACCAGTTGGCCACATAAATGTGGGGCTCTTTGCGTTTCCAGATTGTTCCAAGAAAAACAACGAGATAGACAACCCAAACGATCGTCAGCCACAAATCAACATACCATTGTGGCTCGGCATATTCCTGCCCGGATGTCACGCCTAATAGATAACCCGTCGCCGCCAAAACGATGAAAAGCTGATAGCCCCAGAACAGGAACCACGGCAGCACGCCACCGAAAAGACGCGCGCGACACGTCCGCTGAACAACATAAAGGCTGGTGGCGATCAGGACGTTTCCGCCAAACGCAAAAATTACCGCTGACGTATGGATCGGCCGCAAACGGCCAAAATTCAGGAACCCAAAATCCGCAAAGTAAAACAGCTTTGGAAGAGCCAGCTGCGCCGCAATAACAACGCCGGCCAACAAACCAACAACACCCCAAAAAGTTGAGGCGATCACACCGGCCTTGATGACCCCATCTTGATACTTGGTATGGTCAATAGCGTAGGTCTTGGAGACGCCTGCAAACAGCAGTGCCCAAATCCCCAAAAAGAACGCGCCCAGCATGATCCATGCATGGACACCCATGCCGATATCTTCGGCATTTGCCGCTAATGGTATCGCGAGCAAAATTCCAAGAGCGCATACAATGTAGCAAAAAAGCACATCGGCGCGCCCAAACCCATCAAGCTTCAGCGTCGGCTGATCAGCTGGTCCTGAGTGTTGCGTAGCCATCCCCATCCCCTGGATTGGCGCGTCGGACATGCACGCGGCACGGGCCTTCGCGTCAGAAACGAAGCACTTTGCAAAGCGCCTCATCACAAGTTTGGCATCGACGCGCGGGGCGGGGCTTGATCTGTGTCAAATTTATACCAAAGTCGAAGACGACTTATGCGGGTTTCTGCGCCGTCACGTATGCTGAATTGGGTTCGCACGAAGCGTCGTTGAAGAAGCAAAATTCGAGGTTTTTGCGCAAAAATCGATAAAGGATGAATGTAGTCCGCTAAACTCAAGCGGAATTGGCAAGGCTAGACTGATATATATCAAGCGTTGCGCTACACTCTGTCGCAATCGAGATTTATCTCCACTTGTGGGCAACTGATCGGGGAAAGCCGGAAAGCCGCTCGCGGGGTGAACAGCTTTCCAAAGGGGGCCGAAATGGCAACGCATTGGACAAAGCTGGATAACGCGCTTGTTGACTATCATTTTGCGCGGAAAAAGAACCAGCCGATTTTTCGTGATGGCGAAAGCACGCGTACTCTTTTTCAAGTCGAATCAGGCTGCGTTCGGCTTCAGAAATTCTGCACTGAGGGCCATCGCTGTATCTTGGCTTTTTGTTATCCCGGCGACTTGTTTGGCCTTGGCGTTCAAGGGCCAGACGAATGTGACGCCGAAGCCACTACCACAGTGCGCGTCGCCCAAGTCAGCGCTGCCGCCCTCGATAAGCTGTTGCAATCAGATACCGCCCGCGGACTTGAACTTGTCAGCGCCGCTCATGGCCGCCCTGATCTAAGTGCCGAACACCAATTAGTGTTGAGCTGCGGTCAAGCCGAGCAAAAAATGGCGTGGTTTCTGGGGCAAGTCGCACACAATAACCCAGTGAGGATAGACGATGTAGTGATCGCGCGATTGCCAATGTCGCGCCTCGATATCGCCGATTACCTCAACATCACCATTGAAACGGTGAGCCGCGAAATTGGAAAATTGCGCGATAAAGGTTTCATTCAAATCAATTCCGTGCGCGACATCGCTATCGTGAAGCCAGCAGGCTTGGCGGCGTTGACACATATCGACCACGACAGGCGCGCTTCGTTTGTGCCCGATCGCCATGCGTGTACACGATCGCGCGTCGCGTAGCCGGCCAAACCCCTCGCAACACTGTCCAAGCACGCACTCAGCGCGAAACTGTGAGTTTGCCCGCGCGGGCACCGCTTTCTCTAGCGATGCGGTCCAACTTCTGTAAAGGTTCAATGAACATCCAGATGAGGACCTGCCATGCGCCGCCGTACCTTCTTCACTGCTCTCCCAATGGCCTCACTTGCTGCGGGAGCCCTCATGTCGGCGAACAGCGCTTCGGCTCAATCGAACACAGGCGCTCCCACCAAGCCTGAACCTATTGGTCCCGGCGATCGTATTTCGGGGGCTTCCTTTGCCGGTCGTTCAACCGTTTGGGGCGGGCAGGGGGCGGTCGCCACCGCGCACCCATCGGCGAGCTTGATCGGGATCGACACTTTGCGCCGTGGCGGATCGGCCATCGATGCCGCCATCGCCATCAACGCGATGCTTGGATTCGTCGAGCCGACCGGAAACGGCATTGGCGGCGACGCGTATTGCATGCTCTGGGATCCAAAGACCCGCAAGGTTGTTGGCATGAACGGCTCAGGCGCCAGCCCGAAAGCGCTGTCTTTAGCGACCGCGCGAGCCAAAGTCGGCGGCAATGGATTTTTGCCCCGCTATGGCGCTGTCACTGTGAACGTGCCGGGCACAGTTGATGCTTGGTGGAGCGCGCATCAACGCTTTGGGAAATTGCCGTGGAAAGATGTTCTTCTCCCTGTAGCTGAGCTGTGTGAACAAGGCATCGCGGTTCCCCAAGCGATCGCCTACTATCTCGAGCGCAATATGCGCGTGTTTGATGGTTCTGCGGCGATTATTGAAGAAAATGCCAGCCGCAAGAAGGTGTATGCGCCCAATGGTCGAACCGCGCGTGTCGGTGAAATCTTCGCCAATCCCTATCTCGCCAAAACCTTAAGGCTTATTGCAGAAGGCGGCCGCGATGCCTTTTATTCTGGCGAATTGGCCACCCACATGGAAGGCTACTTCAAACGTAATGGCGGTTGGCTGACGAAGGCAGACTTCGGAAGCCACACAACAGAGTGGGTTGAGCCGATCCGGACCAATTATCGCGGTGTCGATGTTTACGGGCTTGGGCCAAACACACAGGGCCTCTCGACAAACCAAATCCTCAATGTCTGTGAGCAATTCGATCTAAAATCGATGGGCTTCCAATCGGTGGCTTCTATCCATCACCAAGCCGAAGCAAAGCGTCTCGCGTTTGAGGATCGTGCGAAATGGTTTGCCGATGACAAGTTCAGCAAAACGCCGGTCGAATGGCTCAACTCAAAGGAGTATGCTATTGAAAGGGCTAAGTTAATCTCGCCAGACAGAATCATGAATCGGCCAAATGCAGGCTCGCTACCAACCCAAGGCGACACCACCTATTTCAGCGTAGCCGACAAGGACGGCATGATGGTGAGTTGGATTCAATCGAACTTCCGTGGCATGGGTTCAGGTCTGGCGCCAGACGATGCCAAGGGCAATCCGCTTGGCTTCATGTTCCAAAATCGAGGCGAATTATTTGCCTTAACGGACGGCCACCCCAACATTTATGCGCCGGGGAAGCGCCCGTTCCACACCATTATTCCGGGGTTTGCTTGCAAGGGCGGCGAGCCCTGGATGGCCTTTGGGGTCATGGGCGGTGGTATGCAGCCGCAGGGCCAAGCTCAGATTATCATCAATATGGTGGACTATGGCCTCGATCCCCAAGAAGCCGGTGACGCGCCGCGTTGGCAACATGAAGGCTCACCGGAACCAACGGGAGAACCCGCCGACGGGAATGGCGTCCTCCATCTTGAGAGCGGTATTCCTGCCACCACGAGAGCAGGCCTTATTGCAAAAGGCTGGACGCTGGGTGAACCAAATGGCGGCTTTGGCGGCTACCAAAACGTCGTCAAACAAACCAATGAACAAGGGCCATGGACCTATGGCGCCGCCTCAGAAATGCGGAAAGATGGCCTAGCATTGGCGTACTAAACGCCCTTAAACCACTGCCGCCTCAAGCATTTTTACCGTGCCAGCATCGGCATCGATTTCGGCTTGCACGCCCAAGGGCAGGGTGAATTGGGTTGAAATATGGCCGAACATGGAACCATAAAACGCAGGGATTCCCAGCGGCTTGATATGGTCGTTGAGAACGTCTGGTATGGTCAGCGAACCAAAGCCCTCTCCCGGCCCGCAATTCGCGCAAGTGCCCCAAACAACACCCTTCAAGGTTTCCAAAATACCGGTCAGCTTCAGCTGAACAAACATTCGATCAATCCGATAGGGCGCCTCGTCCACATCTTCGACAAACAAGATCGCATCATCGAAATTGGGAATGAAGCTCGACCCCAAAATGGTCGTCAGGACCGTTAGATTACCGCCCAAAAGTGGGCCGCGCGCTTTGCCGGATGTGATCGTCCGCGTACGGTTCTCGGCAGGAACCAGCCTATCTTTGAGCGCGCGCGGGTTTTGAAACGTACACGCCTCGCCCTCCCACAGAACCCGCTTCATCCATGCAATATTGGTGTTGTTCCAATCAGAGCTTCCCGTGGGTCCATGAAACGTCACCAAGCCGGTTCGCGAATGGATACCCAGCAAAAGCGCGGTTATATCACTAAAGCCAATCAGCGGCTTCGGATTGGCCGCGATCACATCGAAATCCAGCAACGGTAAAATCCGCGCAGCACCCCAGCCCCCACGCACGCAATGAATGGCGTCTACCTCGGGGTCGGCAAACATCGCATTCAAATCTGCCGCGCGATCCTCATCTTTCCCGGCCAAATAGCCATAGCGATCAAAAACATGCTTGCCCATCTTGGCCTTTAGGCCAAGCGCGCTCAATGTTTCCAGAAAGATATCAACGTCGAAGGGATTCCACGTCGCACTGGAGGGGATTACCAAACCAATCGTGTCACCGGGTTTAACGCGCTTTGGTTTCACCAAAGGTCGACGCTCTTGTTGCCCCCATGGCCCAACAAAATGGCCCGCTTTCGCTTCGGTTAATGGCAACAAGGCCGCCATCACGCCCATTCGAATTAGATCGCGGCGGCTTGTCATTGGAGTGCTCCTAGCGGCTCTGCTTATTCCAGCCTTCAAGGCGCCCAATGGCTGCACCCTCGTGGCCAAGGCTTTGAGGGTGCAGATTGGTTGGTAGGCTGAACCTTAGAAATTATAGTCCAGCGTTAGCGTGAAGGCGCGGCCACGCGCGTCGGCAACCCGTGGTTCCCAGTTCGCACCCGAACCAGAGCCACTGTTATAGGAAATTGCGAATGGCGCTTCTTCATTGAACAAGTTGCGCACACCCGCCGTAATCCCAATGTTCTTGAAGCCGGTATAGGTGACCGAGGCGTTGTAGGTGATGTAAGGCTTCACATTGGCCACGTCGTTTGGTGGGTTTACCAACCCGTTTGCCACACCGGGCAGTACTTGGTTGGTGTAGCCAGCGCGGTAGATTTGAGACAGCGAACCTGTCCAATCACCCTTGCGGAACGTGCCAAAAAGCGTGTGCTTCCACTCAAGGCCAAGATCGCCATAGAAGCTGAACACCCCGACCAACGATGAGCCAAACTGCGTAGTGGGCAGAGGGCGCTCTTTCTTGTTGAGGAGGTAGCTGCCATCGAGACCAGCGGTCCACTTGCCACCAAAAACCTCTCCATTGCCGCGCAGCGTAAGCTCCAAGCCTTCAGTGATCGACCCACCGGAGTTCACACGACGTTGGTCAAGCGCCACCCACTGTCCAGCAGCATTACGAAGGAAACGATCTTCGAACAGCGCGTAATTCTGAACCAATTGCGTGAATGAGAACAACTGGATCGTGTTGGACCGTTCGATTTTCCAATAGTCGAGCGACGCGCTGAAATTGTTTACAGGTTGAAACACAAGACCAAACGAATAGCCTTCCGATTCCTCCGGCCCAAGGTCCGTCTTGCCACCATTGATTTGGATTAGGCCGGTAACAGGCGCACAGCCTGTGATGCTGAGGCTTGGCGATAGCGGGTTTGCGCAGGATTTGGGATCGGCAATGCTAGAACCAAGATAAGGGCTCTCGGAAGCCGGGTCGAACAATTGGCCGAATGTCGGTACGCGGAAGCCCGTATTATACGAAGCGCGGAACATGAGCGGCTCGATTGGGCGATACTTCACCGTTACTTTCGGATTGGTGGTGCCACCAAAGCCCGAGTAATCATCATGACGTAAGGCCAGCGATAGCTCGAGGTTTTCCAACACCGGAACCAGCAACTCGCCATAAACAGCCCAGATATCACGCGAAACATCGCTCAATGCAGGCTTCGTATCGAAAGGCGCGCCTTCGATGAAGCCTTTTGCCGTGCCCCCGATATACGCATAGGTTTCCTGGCGCACGTCAACGCCGAACGCCGCACCAACATCGCCAGTCGGCAGTTTGAACAGCGGACCGGTTACAGAGAAGTCGAAGGTTTTCACTTCGGCCCGGCCCGTTGCCAATTCCACGCCGCGCGCTGACGCCGATTGGATTGCGCGCAAACCGTCAGCACTTTGGGACTCGCCCGGCAGCAGGAATGGATTCACTTGGCCGGTTTTCATCACGTCGCGTAGGCCGATAATACCGGCAACCGCATCGGTGTTGCGGTAATAATAGCCGCCGCCCAAGGTCGATGTTGCGTCGCTGAAGCCGAATGACACACCGGAATCATAGGTCCAGCCATCCCAAGGAAGCGGCCCTTCTGCGGTCAGAAGCGCGCGACCCGTGCTGGTTTCGGTGTCAATCTCGCGCAAACCGCACTCAACGCAGCGCCAACGATAGGCGATTGGCAGCCCGCGGATCGCTGGGTTGGCCGCAGCGCGGGCCGCGAAGTCCGGCAGGCCCGCAACCAATTGGTTGAAAATACGGTCATACACGGCTGCTGTCAGCGTGTTACGCGGATAAGCAAAGTCAGTAACAGTGCCAACCGTGCCCGGGAACAATTGGATTTCCGAGAACCGCCGCGCTGAGGTTGCCGATGAACCAACGTATTCCAACGCAAATTTGTGATTTCCGCGCTTCATCACACCGCGTGCAATATAGTTCCAGCTTTCTTGGGGCTGCGCGATGACGGTGGCGCGACCCGTATCATAAGCGCACGCCAACGCGCTGCTCGGTGAGTTCCACAACAGTTCGTCATAATTCAACTGGCCATCAATTGCCGCACAACCAAGATTGCCGGGCAACCGCAAGGGGTTGATGGCTTCTGCAACCACGCTCGTTCCCGGAACGCGCGGGCGGCTTCCGGTCGCGGTCGTAAACAGTGTTCCGTTAGCCGCGAAAATTGTTCCGAAGGGCGTGCCGCGCGTGTCTACCGAGAGCCCGCGCGCTGGATCATGCGTTTTGATATAATCGCGCTCATTGGAATAGAGCACTTCATTTTGGCGCCAGCCAACAGCACCCATGATGTTAAAGCCTTGGGTCGCTAGGTCCCCATAGCCGCCGACAGCCCCAAGACGATAAATGCTGCCACCGCCTTGTTCGGCAATATCGGTGAAGGCTTGTAAGTTTAGGCCTTGGACATCTTCGCGCAGGATAAAGTTGATAACGCCGCCGATCGCATCGGTTCCGTAAATTGCTGACGCGCCATCCAACAGAATTTCTGTGCGCTGAACGGCGGACAGCGGGATTTGGTTTACGTCAACCGCGCCACCGCTGCTGAGGCCATGGGTGGCAAGGCGCCGCCCATTCAACAGGGTCAGTGTGGAGTTTGAGCCTTGGCCCCGTAGGTTCACCGAAGATGAGCCGTTGTTTCCGCGTTGATCTGGGCCCGCCACGTCAGCTTGCGAGGCGAGGTTATCCACGCCATTGCCAACCACGTTCAAATTGGTGACCAATTGTTCTGGGCTGCTCACGCTGTCGCGCTTCAAATCTTCAGACGTGATGATTTGCAACGGCACGGAACTATCAAACGTCTGGCGGCGAATACGCGAACCTGTCACCACGACGGTTTCGGCTGGCCGAGCGGCAGGCGCTGTTTCTTGCGCGGCTACCGGCGTCATCAATGCTGAAACGCTGGTCAAGCTTGTCGCCGACAGCAATGCCGCGAGTGTTTTTTTTCCGATCATAAAAGGTCCCCCTAAGACTTTCCTAGCAGCCCTACCAACACGCTGAGCATTGTGCACACATTGCTCGTTCATCAGCAAAAGCCAAATTTCCCACATTGCTACGCGCGTATCTGAATACGGGCGCATTTGTGTCACATTCATTGCCGTTTCGACATCAAAATCAACCCTTCAGGCCTGCTCTGGGAAGCGTGGAGCGCAGCGTCTGCACTTAGAATGTGCACGTCGCCGAAAGGTCGATCAGTGAACGGGACGATCATCCGGCCTTCGAACATACGGCGCTGTCCAATAATCCAATGCTGCAAAATAGTTTTGCTCTTCTCGATCGCTCCGTCTTAGCGTTTACAACCAGCCACGACGTTCGTTGCTAAAGTGCTGCAAGGCTCAGGAATCCGCATGAAAAGCAAATCGTATTCGCGACCGCTACCAGCCAACCCGCCTCGGGTCATCGTCGCTTTGGCGTTGCTCGCGCTTGCAGGGTGCGCCACAACGTCGGTCTCACCGACGAGCCCTTCTCAACAGCCTCGCAACGTACTTCAAGAACTCGTCGCGAGTAATTCAGCAAAGCCCGATATTCACGGCGTACGGTGGGGTCTTTTGGCGGTCGCCGACGATGGCGTTGTGGTCAGTGCAATCCGTGCTGATGAGCGTTTCCTTCCGGCATCGACCACTAAGCTTTTCGCAACCGCCGCTGCCCTGCGTTACCTTCCCGATACAACCAAGCCAGACCCTACTTTGGCCACACGCGTTGTTTTGCAATCCTCTGTCGCCAACACTCCCCCGGATCTTGTCCTCGTAGGTGCCGGGGATTTTATGCTGAGGGATGGTGCCACGTGCGTCTCTCAATGCCTGGCAACACTGGCAGACCAAATCGTCGCTAATGGTATCGTATCCATAAATAGCGTTGTCGGCGATGCGCGTTACTTCCCAGACCAACGCTGGGGCAGGGGGTGGAGCCACGAGGATTTCGCTTATGAAGATGCAGCCCCCGCGTCCGCACTTGTCATCAATGAAAACATCCTCGAGGCCCAACTTCTTCCGGGCGCTGCCGTGGGAGAGCCGGTGCAAGTAGTATTCAAAGATGCTGACGCCATCGAGCCCATAAGCATCCATGCCACGACAGGGCCTGCGGTTCCCGATGGTGCGAGTGGTAATGACCTCGACGTTGAGCGCCCGCCTCAAGGCGGCGCTCTGCGCCTGTTCGGCACCTTGGCGATCAACGCAAAGCCAACCACAATGACATTTCCGGTAATGGATCCCGCGCGCGCCGCTGCTACGCGGCTCACCCGTTTGCTTCAAGCCCGCGGCGTAAAAGTCGCAGGGTCACCCAAAGCGCTTTATCGCGATGTTTCCCGTCCGCCCGGCATCGGTAGCCAAACGCTCAGCGCGTTGCAAAGTGGAAAAGTCGTCGGGGCAATCGAGCCTCGCCCATTCATCGAAACCCTTGCGCGGGTCAATAAGATCAGCTCAAACGTCGGTGCGGAAATCGTGCTTCGCCATGTCGCACGCTTTGAAAGCGATGGCAGCGTGTCTGAAGGCATCAAAAAAGTTGTTGCCATGTTGGATGAAGCCCGCATTCCGCGAACCGCGTACGACCTCGCCGATGGCTCCGGTATGTCGGTCTACAATCGTGTGGCACCGCGCGCTTTGGTGGGTCTCCTAGAATATGGTGCCCAACAAAGCTGGGGCGAGCTTTGGCGCACTACTTTTCCCATTGCAGGCCAAGACGGAACGCTCGGTCGCCGCTTTGGACAGTCTCCGTTGAAGGGTCGGCTTTTTGCCAAAACCGGAACCCTGTCGGGTGTCAACGCCTTGGCGGGCTACTTACTCACTGCAAGCGGCAAGCGCATCACTTTTTCCATCGTCGCAAATGATCGCCCGTGGGGGCGTCGTTCCGCAACACCGGAGATGGATGCCATGCTCGACCAGCTTGCCCGCGACAACTAAAGCCGACTGTTGTCGATTGATCCTTTTCACCAACACGGCGAGGCCTTCAATCGCCGCGAAAAATGGTGGGCGATACAGGGATCGAACCTGTGACATCTACCGTGTGAAGGTAGCGCTCTTCCGCTGAGCTAATCGCCCCGGCCATATTCGGGAAGGCGCGCAAATAGGCGAACGCCCTGCTAAAGGTCAAGGTAAGCTCTGCCTAAGACAAAAAATCGGAACGAAACAGCGCCGATTTGCGTTGATTTTGCTTGGAACGTGCCTCGCTCTGTCGTAAATCTGTCATGCGTTTGTGCAGAGGCGGTTTGCAGGAAGGGAGCTTTTTGAGAAACTAGTCAGGGCGAAAAAGCACTTAATTTTGGACGCACCCTGTCCCCCGCGGAAAGAAACTGCCGCGCTTTCTCGGTTTCGGCAGAAAATGTTTTGCTGCGGTGCGGTATCGTGTCGCGATATCTGACTGACGGATAACGCGTGGAAAGGTGCGACATTCCGTACGCGGGCAAAGATTTAATTTGCTTTGCAGCAAAACTTCATCGATATGCGCGCCTCTCCTGAGGTCGGCGTGTGTGTTGGACCTCGGAACAGTACTCAACTTTGAAAGAATAAGGACTGACCATGGAAGACCTGTGTGACGAAGACGGTGCACGCCGCTTGAAACAAAAAATCGAAGATTACTGGCGCGAGCGCGGCTATGACGTTGCCATCAACACCATCGATGCTGGCTTCACCGCGGCAATGCGCTCGGGCCGTACCGACCTGCGCTCAGACATGATCAACGGCCTCCCACGCCGCCGCACGGTAGCTCAAGCAGCCTAACGCGCCGATCCGGCTAGCAGACGTGCTGCCATTGCTGGCAGCACGTCGTAGCTGTCCATCAGCGCATCCGGCATCAAGCTGACTGGCGCTTCTTCACTATACCCAAAGCTCATCAATATGATTGGGATGCGTGCAGACCTTGCTGCATCTAAATCGGTTTTCGAATCGCCGATCATCACCGCATGCTTTGGATCGCCCCCGGCGTCAGCAATCGTATGCAGGATGTGATTGCCATCCGGCTTCGGCCTTGGCGTCGCATCCGCACCAATAATCGCCGCAAAGCGGTGCTTCAGACCGACTGCCCCTAACAACTGCAATGACAGGCCCGTAGGCTTATTGGTGCACACACACAGTGTTGCACCCTTCGCGCTCAGCGTATCGAGCGCCGCCTCCACGCCTGGAAACACAACGCTTTCATCGGCAATACCGGCGCCATAAACCGCGATAAAGCGCGCGACGAGATCGCTCAGCTCCGCGTCGCTAAACCGATGTCCATTAAGGCCCGCGGCTCGCTCAATGAGTGCCCGCGCGCCACGCCCGACAAGGTTTCTCGTGTTAGCAGAACTAACAGGAGCGAGCCCTGCTTCTGCCATGATGACATTCGTCGCGCGAATGAGATCAGGGGCGGTGTCCACCAGAGTTCCGTCTAAATCAAACGCCAATGTTGCGCCGCGAAGGGCATCGAAATCGGGCAAAGCTGAAGCTCCGGATTCAAAAGGCTGGGAATCGTATCGGTCTGGGGTAGAAGACGCGCTAAACTGGGGCAAGTTTCGCCCGGCAGGGAACACACCATGACGACCGCGCACACGCAGGCAGGCCGCGCCGCCATCATACTGGCCGCAGGGCAGGGAACGCGCATGAAGTCCAAGCTGCCGAAAGTCCTGCACGCCATTGGCGGCCGCCCCGCCATCGACTGGGTCATTGCTCTGGCGCAAAACACGGGTTGTTCAGAAATTGTAGTTGTTGTCGGCAATCACAGCCCTGAAGTCGCTGCGCATGTTTCCGGCAAGCTCGGTCCACAAGCCCTTGCGGTGCAGGACCCACCCCTCGGAACTGGGCACGCCGCCCTCTCAGCAAAACAGCGCCTTGCGGGCTTTGTTGGTCCGGTTCTCATCATGTTTGGCGACACACCGCTCGTCACCGAACAAACCCTCGAGAAGCTGATTGCCGGGCTCTCCGAAGGGGCAAGCGTCGCGGTCCTCGGTTTTGAGCCAAGCGACCCGCTGCTCTATGGTCGTTTGGTCGTGAGCGCAGATGGCAACCTCGAACGCATCGTTGAAGCGAGAGACGCAAGCCCTAAGGAAGCCAAGATCGGCCTCTGCAATGCTGGAATTATGGCGATCGACGGAACCAAGCTGTTTGGGCTGCTCGACCGTATCGGCAACACCAACGCAAAGGGCGAATACTATCTCACAGACATTGTCGGCTTGGCACGGGCCGATGGCTTGCGCGTGAGCGTCACACGTGCCGATGCAGACGAAGTATTGGGTATCGATACCCGCGCTGTCTTGGCGGTCGCCGAAGCCACCTTCCAAGGCCGCATGCGCGCTAAAGCCCTCGAAAACGGCGTTACGCTTATTGCGCCAGGTACTGTGTTCTTCTCTCATGATACGCGCCTCGCTGAAGATGTTTTGATCGAGCCGAACGTTGTGTTCGGCCCCGGCGTCACGGTTGAAAAGGGCGCAACAATCAGGGCGTTCAGCCATTTGGAAGGCGCCCATGTCGGAACAGGAAGCATCATCGGCCCTTTTGCACGCCTGCGTCCCGGTGCTGACCTGGGGGCAGATGTTCACATTGGAAACTTCGTTGAAGTCAAAAAATCAACCTTGGGCGACGGGGTAAAGGCCAACCATTTGGCCTATCTCGGTGACGCTACAATCGGCGCAAAAACCAATATTGGCGCGGGCACAATCACCTGTAACTATGATGGTTTTGACAAGTTTCAAACCACGATAGGGGCGGGTGCCTTTATTGGGTCCGACACGATGCTGGTAGCCCCGGTCTCAATTGGCGCCGGCGCTTACACGGGTTCAGGCTCAACCATCACTAAGGATGTCCCGGCAAACGCGCTCTCGGTCGAAAGATCCGATCAGCGCAACGTTGAAGGCTGGGCGGAGCGCTTCCGCGCCAAGAAATTGGCAGCGAAGGCGGCTAAAGAAGGTCAAACCAAATGAGCGATCTTGCCAAAATGAACGCCGCCGCTGTCGCCGTCGGCTATGTCGAATCCGGCATGATTGTCGGCCTAGGCACCGGCTCTACCGCAAATCATATGATCCGTATGCTCGGCAAGCGCGTGGCCGAAGGGCTGAAAATCGTTGGCCTGCCGACATCGGAAGCCACACGTTCCCTTGCAATCAGCGTCGGTGTTCCGCTCATTGAACTCGACCATGCCGACCGGATCGACCTCACCATCGACGGCGCGGACGAGATCGACCCTCAATTTCGTTTGATTAAAGGCGCTGGCGGCGCGCTTTTGCGCGAAAAAATTATCGCAAATGCCAGCGACCACATGGTCGTCATCGCCGATGAGTCTAAACTCGTCGATAAATTGGGGGCCTTCCTACTGCCAGTGGAAGTCGTCTCCTTCGGCTTCACTATCACCGCCAAAAAGATTTTTGACGCTCTTCGAGCATCCCAATGTGCCGGCTTGAACGTCACCCTTAGAACCGTAGGAAAGGCTGAAAAGCCGTATCTGACCGATAGCGGCAATTACATCCTCGATTGCGCGTGTGAGCACATTCCCGATCCGGAAGATTTGGCGCTCAGGCTCACTGTCATTCCTGGCGTGGTCGAACATGGCCTGTTCCTCGGCCTCGCCCGCACGGTCATCATCGGCGAGGAACGCGGCGCACGTACCTTGGAGCGATAAGGCGAAAAACTGAACCTGTCCGCAATCGTCAGGTGGCCCTTGCTACAATCTGGTTTAGTGTGAGGCAGAGCTAATGGCTCTGGGGAAGTCTATGCACGTGCGCGCCATTTTTCTTACAGTCATCATTGGGCTTGTGCTGAATGCTGCGTTTACGCCGGGCAGCTTGCAGGCGCAGCAAGATGCGCCGGTCAAACTGGCGCTTGTTATTGGCGTGGGAGACTATTTGGGCGATGGCGGCGCGATCTCGCGCGCGCCCTCGGGCTCTGGATTCTTGTCAGACCTGAAGAACCCGCCAAATGATGCCGACGCGATTTCGCGCACGCTGCGCTCTGTCGGCTTCAAAGTCACCACAGTGCTGGACCCGGATCGAAGTGCCCTGATCGCTGCACTCGCTGCCTTTGAAGCAACAGCAGCCAGTGCCGGGGAAAATCCGTTCGTCTTGATCTATTATTCCGGCCATGGCCTTCAAATCGATGGTGCCAACTACCTTGTCCCGGCACGTGCAAAGCTTCCTCAAGCGGATCTTTCGCGCCTCCCGGCCGCCGATGTACGCGACATGCTGGGCGGAGACCTTGTGCCGATGTCCTCTGTTTTGCGGCGCTTTCCGGAGGGCTCAGGTGGCGCGAACGTTCTCATTCTCGATGCCTGCCGCAACAACCCGTGGGACACGGCCATTAGGCCGGCCACGCGCGCCAGTGAGAGCCTGTTTGGCCTTGCCCCAATCAATGCGCCGACGGATACGCTCATCATCTATTCGGCTTCGCCCGGGAAAGTCGCTTCCGACGGTTTAGGCGATACCAGCCCCTTCACCACCGCCTTTATCGGCCTCGCTATGCGCCGCGACCTGTCGGTGACCGACTTGCTAGGCGAAGTGCGCGCGAAAGTACGCGACGAGACCCAAGGCACGCAGGACCCATGGATGGAGGGCACGCCACCGCGCCGCCTCTGCCTTCCGGGCTGCGAAGTCCGTCAAAGCGCATCCGGTGTTCAGCAAGCCGCAGAAGGGATGCGGGTCGCATCCGCAGACACCCAAGCCCAAGCTGAATTGCGCTTCTGGGACTACATTAAGGACCAACCAGAGCCGGACCTGTTTGAAGAATACCTCCAAAAAGTAGCCGATCGCTCCTTTCCGGGCACGTTCACAACCCTAGCCCAACGCCGGGCAACTTCGTTGCGCGCGACGTTACTCTTGGCCTCCAATAACGGCACAAGCCAAATCGCCTCAGGTCGCGGCGCTCAAATCCCCTCCACGCCAAGCACGGGCGGCGATATCGTGCGTGAAACTGTTGGCATAGTTGAGGAAGAAAAGACCCGTGCGCGCGGCGCCTATGCCGATGGTGACTATACGGCCGCATTCGCGGCATTTCGAAAAGCAGCCGAAGCCGGCGATGTCAGCGCTGCGGGTTCTCTTGGCTACATGTATGCCGCCGGTGAGGGTGTAGAGCGCAACGATAAACTGGCCTTTGAGTGGTATCAAAAGTCAGCCCTTGGCGGTGATCGAACGGCAATGGTCAATCTCGGCGTTTTCTTTGAGATGGGCCGAGGCGTAAAAGCCGATCCAAAACAAGCCAATATCTGGTATCGCAAAGCGGCGGACGCGGGTAACCCGGTCGGGATGCGCTTTCTCGGCATGAATTATCAAGCCGGCCTCGGCACGGCAAAGGACGCCGCCCAAGCTAATGCCTGGTTTCGCAAAGCCTCCGATCTCGGTGATGCGGAATCCACGCGCCGCCTCGGTCTCTTGATTGAGGAAGGGATTGGCGTCACCGCGGACCCTGTTGCCGCCAATGGTCTTTACCGCGTCGCAGCTGACCTCGGCGATGTCGTGGCGATGCGCTATCTCGGCATCAATTACGAAAGTGGCATCGGCACACGTCTCGATTATGCCGTCGCTGCCCAATGGTATCGCCGCGGTGCCGAGGCGGGCGACGCGCCGTCGATGCGCAAAATAGGTCAGTATTTTGAAATGGGCCGCGGCGTTCAAAAGGACCCCGCCCAAGCCTATGCATGGTATAGTAAGGGAGCCGCCGCAGGTGATGCTGCCGCAATGGGAGCGGTGGGCGTCGCGTATGCCACTGGGTTTGGCGTCGCGAAGGATCAGGCAGCGGCCATCACATGGTATCGCAAAGCTGCAGATCTTGGCGACAGCACGGCCATGACCAATCTCGGCGTGCTCATCGAAACCGGAACCTCTGCGGGCGCCGCTGACCCAAAAGAGGCCAATGTCTGGTATCGCAAGGCCGCCGACGGCGGAAATGCACGCGCCATGCGCTACCTTGCGTTCAATTATGAAGGCGGCATCGGCTTTGCAACAGACTTAAAAGAAGCCGCCGCGTGGTATCGTCGTGGCAGCGCGGTCAACGACGTCGTTTGCATCCGCTTCCTCGGCATCTACACCGAGGAAGGCAAGGGCGGCATTAAGCAAGACCCTAAGGAAGCTAACGCCCTTTATCAACGCGCTGCCGATCTTGGCGATGTCGTGGCACTTCGGTTCCTTGGCCAGAACACTGAAAGTGGCCTTGGTTTTGCCGCACCAAACCCGCAAGCCGCGAACGCTTTGTATTTGCAGGCCTCAGAAGGCGGTGATGCCGTTGCCATGCGTTTCCTCGGTATAAACTACATCAGCGCCATCGGCACTCCGAAAAACGAGGAGCTTGCCAAAACATGGCTACGCCGCGCGGTCGAAGCCGGCGATGAAAAAGCCAAGGAAATTCTGGCTCAAATCGAATAAGTCAGCACAGTCGCGCAAGCAGCATCGCCGCAACAGCGAAAGCCCCGCGCGCGCGCGCCTAATCCGCCCTATCGTACCGGCCTGATTCGGGAGCACGCCTATGGCCGACGACGCCGGTCGCATCGTCGACGAACCGCTGAGCGAAGCATTAGCCAAGCGCTATCTTGCTTATGCGTTGTCCACCATTACGAGCCGCGCGTTGCCGGATGTGCGCGACGGTATGAAGCCTGTGCACCGGCGTATTCTGTACGCCATGGCACTGCTGCGGCTGGATCCGGCGTCGGCACCTAAAAAGTCCGCGCGTATCGTCGGCGATGTCATGGGTCGGTTCCACCCCCATGGCGACCAAGCGATCTACGACGCACTGGTCCGGCTGGCCCAAGACTTCACCGTCCGCTTCCCTCTCGTCGACGGACAAGGCAATTTCGGCAATGTCGATGGCGATAATGCCGCGGCCATGCGCTACACTGAAAGTCGCCTAACCGCGGCAGCCGGCTTGTTGCTCGACGGTATCGACGAAGACGCTGTTGATTTCCGCGACACCTATGACGAGCAGGACCGTGAGCCGGTCGTGCTGCCTGCTGGCTTCCCCAACCTTCTCGCCAATGGTTCGGCAGGTATCGCGGTTGGCATGGCCACGTCCATCCCGCCGCACAATGTGGCCGAGTTGATCGACGCCTGCTTTGCCCTGATCGCAAACCCAGACCTTCCAATCGACGAGTTGCTCGCTCTTGTTCCCGGCCCAGATTTCCCGACCGGTGGCGTCATGGTGGAGCCGCGCGCCGCGATCAAGGAAGCCTACGAAACAGGGCGGGGCGGCTTCCGCCTGCGCGCGCGCTGGCAGGTAGAGCAGCTACCCCGAGGCCTGTGGCGCATCATCGTCACCGAAGTGCCCTATCAGGTACAGAAATCCAAGCTGGTCGAACGATTAGCGGACCTCATTGAAACCAAGAAGGCCCCGCTTCTGGGCGATGTCCGCGATGAAAGTGCCGAGGACATTCGCCTGATTTTGGAGCCCAAGGTTCGCACAGTTGAGCCTGCCATGTTGATGGAAAGCCTCTTCAAGCTTGCCGATCTTGAGGTTCGGGTTTCGCTCAATATGAACGTGCTCGACGCCACCGGCGCTCCGCGCGTTATGGGTCTGGCCGAGGTGTTGCGCGCCTTCCTCGACCATCAGCGTGACGTTGTAAACCGACGTGCAAACTGGCGTTTGGCCCGCATTGAAACACGGCTAGAGCTCCTCGACGGCTTCTTGATCGCCTACCTCAATCTCGACGAAGTCATCCGCATTATTCGCTATGAGGACGAGCCAAAGGCCGAGTTGATCAAGACATTTAACCTTACCGACAACCAAGCTAACGCCATTCTCGATATGCAATTGCGCCATTTGCGTAAGCTTGAAGAAATGAAAATCAAAGGTGAGCACAAGGCCTTAAGCGCCGAACGCAAGGAGCTAAAGGGATTGCTCGGCGATGTCGGCAAGCAATGGGATAAGGTCCGCACAAATCTCGTCAAGGCCCGCGAACTCTTTGCGCCCGAAACAGAATTGGGCCGCCGCCGCACCGATATCGCCGATCCGCCAGAACCGATGGACACCTCAGTCGAAGCCTTCATCGCGCGCGAGCCGATTACAATCGTGCTCTCGGAAAAGGGCTGGATCCGTGCTCTCAAGGGCCATGTAGACGACCTCTCCAGCGTGAAGTTCAAAGACGGTGATGGGCCAAAGCTTTCCCTAAAAGCTGAAACAACAGACCGCATCATCCTGTTCGCCACCGATGGCCGCTCCTTTGCGCTCGCCCCAGATAAGCTCCCCGGTGGGCGCGGGCAGGGCGAGCCGTTACGCCTGCTCATTGATTTGGGCGACGACCATGACGCGCTGGCGCTCTTCATTCACAAGCCGGGCGTGAAACGTCTCGTCGCCTCGTCGGGAGGCTATGGATTTGTGGTGCCCGAAGAAGAATTGGTCGCGCTCAAAAAGTCTGGGAAACAAGTTCTCACCCTTGATGCCAAGGGCCGCGCCGCTGTGTGCATCCCTGTCGAGGGCGACCATGTGGCGGTCGTTGGGGAAAATCGCAAACTCCTCGCGTTCGCCGCTGACGAGCTCCCCGAAATGGGCCGCGGCAAAGGCGTCCGCTTGCAACTCTATAAGGATGGCACACTTCTCGATGCCACGAGCTTCAACGCCGCGGAAGGCTTGGTTTGGATCGACGCTGGCGCACGCCGCCGCACGCTTGCGGAATGGCGTGATTGGCTTGGAAAGCGGGCAGGCGCTGGACGCATGGTCCCAAAAGGCTTCCCACGCACCGGCAAATTTTCAGGGTAATGGCTGAGCGCGCAATGTTGCATTCGCCATGCTCAACGCAGCAGAAAAACCGTATAAAACTCTATAAAAACAACAAAACTGTAAAAATCTATCCTACCGAGCTTTCACCGCCTGCATAATGTCCCACGGTTTGGCAGCTTCTTCCTCCTCCGCTTGCGGGGGAGGTGGGCCCGGCCACAGGCCGGGGTCGGAGGGGGCGCTAGGGAGAATGACAGGAAATGACAGGAAATGACGGCAAAATCAGGTTTTTCCCGTGAAGCGGCGAAGCTAGCCAAACCAATGGCTCGCCAATGCCAAGACCACTGGCATCGTTGCCATTGAAAGCAGCGTTGTGAACGAAACGATGGAGGCCATGAGCGGCGCGTCGCCACCCATTTCGCGTGCTAGGACATAAGCAGCGGCTGCGGTTGGCGTGGAACCGATGGCGATGGCGACCAGGAATGCTGGACCGGTTACGCCGAACGCTATCGCACTCACACCCATCACGATGGGCGCGATGATCAGCTTCAATATGCTTGAAATGGCGACCAAGCCGGGCGCTTTCAGGATGCCGTTAAGGGTTAGCCCGGCACCGACGCCGATCAGGGCCATTGTCATTGCCGCTTTGCTCAAGAGGTCTAACGGGGCATCCAATAAACTTGGCACCTTCAAGCCTGCGAAGTTGACAACCAGGCCTGCCAAGCAAGACAGGATGAGCGGATTAGTGGCGAGCGAGCGCAGTATCTGGAGGAAAATCGGCTTTCCGCTGTTCTGCCCATCGCCCCAGCGCGACAAAACGGCAACGCACATCAGGTTCACCAATGCGATGGCGGGGCCAAAGGCTAGCGCTATCAGCCCTGCTCCTTGTGGCCCAAACAGGGAGCTAGCCGCGGCAAGAAGTACAAAGCTGTTCCAGCGCATGCCCGCTTGAAAGACGCTGGTGAAAGCAGGGCCATCGGCTCGAATGAGCGGCTTGAGTGCGAGGGCTAGCGCACCCAGAACGACAAAGCCGACCATGATTGCGGCAACAAAGGATGCCGCTTGCGGACCATGGAAATTGGCTTTGACGACCGCAGAAAACAAAAACGCCGGATAGAATATCCAATAACCCAATCGGTTCAGCGCAACCAAACCCTCGGGCGTTGCTAGCTTGGTCACCCGCGCCAGCCAACCTACAGCAATCATGGCAAATACTGGAAAAAGGGCCAAAAACGCCGTCATTCGGGAGCCTGTGCGGCGCGACGCGCATCCTCGCGTAGCCTATCGATCAAGCCTTGTAGCACCCACGCCGCAGCCGTCTTGTCCACCACATTGGCCCGCTTTTGACGCGACATGTCAGCATCAATCAGCGTGCGGGTCACCGCCACTGTGCTCAGGCGTTCATCCCACATCAGAAGCGGAATATCACGTATTTTCAGTAGGTTAGCTGCAAAGGCTCGCGCGCTTTGTGCCGCAGGCCCGGCACTGCCATCCATGTTCAGGGGCAACCCAACAACGAGGCCAACGGCTTCGCGCTCGTCCCATAAGTCAAAAACTCGTTCAGCATCCCACGTAAACTTGGTCCGCCAAATGCCCTCAATAGAAGACGCAATCAGCCGCGTTGGGTCCGTTCCCGCAACGCCGATCGTCTTGGAGCCAGGATCGAGCCCAATCAGACCCCCGATAAGCGGCAGTCCAGCGGAAAACTCAGGAAGCGTTAGGAGCGGCATTGGAGTGCCGCTCCTGAAAGTTCAGGCAAACCTATCAGCCCGCCATCACGAGGCGCATGAATTTTTGGGTCTGCTCACCGCCATTGAAATAGGCTGCTGCGCCTGTTGGGTCCTCAATCTTGGACCAGTTTGCCGCCACTTCTTCGGCCGAGAGGCCATCCTTGCCCAGATAAACGCCTTCGGTTTCATACACTTTGGCGATGGAGAACACGCCAGCGCCCGCCGTCAGCACAACGCCGGTTGGGGCATCTTCGGATACCAAATAGATCACGCCGGGCGTTACGAACTCTGGCTTCAACATGTCCAGCATTTGCGGCGGCATCAGGTTTTCGGTCATGCGCGTTGCGGCAACGGGGGAGATCGCGTTGACGCGGATATTGTTCTTTTGGCCCTCGATTTTCAGCGTATTCATAAAGCCAACCAATGCCAGCTTCGCCGCGCCGTAATTGGTTTGGCCGAAGTTGCCATAGAGGCCGGTGGAGGATGTAGTCACGATAATGCGCCCATAATTCTGCGCCTTCATGATTTCCCACACCGCCTTGGTTGGCTTCACCGTGCCCATCAAGTGAACGGCGATAACGGCATCAAAATCGGCCATTTCGATCTTGGAGAACGACTTATCGCGCAAGATGCCCGCATTGGCGACAAGAATGTCGATGCGTCCAAAGGCGTCCATGGTCTGGCTGACCATATTGGCGACGCCAGCATCGTCGGTCACCGAGGAACCGTTGGCAATGGCTTCGCCGCCCATGGCTTTAATCTCATCGACAACGACCTGAGCCGCCGCCGAAGAACCACCCGAACCATCAACTGAGCCACCGAGATCGTTGACAACTACCTTTGCGCCCCGACGGGCCAATTCCAAAGCGTGCTGCTTGCCAAGGCCGCCGCCAGCGCCAGTAACGATAGCCACTTTGCCGTCAAAACGAATGTCAGTCATGGGGAAGGTCTCTCTTGAGATGGTTTGAAAAATTTGGCGTTGTGATGGCGGGATGCCACGGCGAGGTCAAGACTTGCCGGTCGAATAGGGTGGACTTGTAACTGCTTCGCTGGCCGAATGTGAAAGGTTGCAGGCACCCGCCGCAAAAAACACGCAAGTGCGGCTAGGCAAGCAATTTGGTCGGGAAAGCCGCGCGACGCGATAGGCCATACAACTGAAGTTGACCAGCTATTCGCTACCCTGTAATCCATAATAAGGGACATACAGCTTGCGCTGCAATGAGTGAAAGGCTTCATCCTAAGTGATGCACATCCTTCATCCGCCAGATCCGAGTTGTCGTTATTTGAATTAACGACACTTACCAAAAGAGCGTCCCGCTGGGGTTGCGCTTTTCATTTAATGGGTGCACATAATTTTCTTGACGATTGAGTTCGATCCTGCGAAGGACGCGATTAACAAAGCGAAACACGGTGTGACGCTGCGCTCAGCAGTTCGCTTTGAATGGGATACAGCCCTCGAGCGAGCGGATGATCGATTTGACTATGGCGAGGCACGCTTCGTCGCGATTGGGGTGATCGATAGTCGCTTGTTTGTCTTGGTGTTTACGGAAAGTTTGGACAACGACACAGTGCGGATCATCAGCCTTCGCCCGGCAGAGAAGCATGAAATGAGATTTTATCGTGAAAACGTTTGACCCTACAGTGCACGATGAAAATCCGCCTCTTACAGCAGACTTTCTCGCCGGAATGAAGCCTTCGAAACGAGGGAGGCCAAAGCTCGAAGCCCCAAAGGTGGAAGTTAAAATCCGTCTCGACGCCAAAATCGTTGAGCATTTGCGAGACAGCGGACCAGGATGGCAGACACGCGTCAATACTATGCTGGGCGAATTAGTAGCAAACGGCCAGATTTGATATGTTCGCTGGCTCTTGCAGCTTCGTACTTCGCGAGCGCTGCTCCCTCAGTTTAGTCAACTGACCTAACCCAGCGGTAACACTCGACCTTCGCGACCTGCCTGCCTAAAACAAACTCAATAGCGGCGTGAGAGCCGCGCGAATAGCTAGGGAAAACGCGATGTCAGGTCCGCTCACCGGGGTAAAGATTGTTGAGTTTGAAGGCATTGGGCCGGGGCCGTTTTGCGGCATGCTGATGTCGGACATGGGCGCAGATGTGATCCGTATCGACGGACCGCGTTCGCGCTCGGGCGGCGGTGCCAAGGACGTCACGGGCCGGGGCCGTCGGTCCATTTCGCTCGATCTGAAAAACCCAGCCGACCTCGAAACCTGCCTGCAGTTGATCGACAAGGCTGATGCTCTCACCGAAGGCTACCGACCCGGCGTGATGGAGCGTTTGGGCCTCGGGCCAGACGTGGTTCACGCCCGCGCGCCGAAGGTTGTTTATGGCCGCATGACCGGGTGGGGCCAATATGGCCCGCTCGCCTTAGCAGCAGGGCACGACCTCAACTATATCGCATTGACAGGCGCGCTGTGGGCAACGGGTCGCGCAGACCAGCCACCGCCTATGGCGCTCAATCTGGTGGGTGATTATGGCGGCGGCGCGATGTACCTCGCTATGGGCATGCTGGCAGGCATCATCCACGCACGCGCGACGGGTGAGGGCCAAGTGATCGACGTCGCCATGACCGATGGCGCGGCCTCGCTAACCTCGATGTTCTGGGGTATGCGGGCGGCTGGCATTTGGCAAGACAAGCGCGACGGCAACCTGCTGGATGGCGGCGCGCACTTCTACGACACCTACGAAACCGCCGACGGCAAATGGATCTCCATCGGTTCGATTGAGCCGCAATTCTATGCGCTGCTCCGCGAAAAAGCGGGCCTCACTGGCCCTGAATGGGGCGCGCAGATGGACCGCACCCAATGGGGCGCATTGTCGGCGCAAATTGCTGCGGTGTTCAAAACCAAAACCAGCGCTGAGTGGTGTGCGCTGATGGAGGGGACGGACGTTTGCTTTGCGCCTGTGTTGGATTGGTCCGAAGCGCCGGAACATCCGCACAATAAGGCCCGCCAGACCTTTATTGAAATCGAGGGTGTGATGCAGCCAGCGCCAGCACCGCGCTTCTCAAAAACCCCCGGTGCCGTTCGCGGTGTTGCACCAAAGCCGGGCCAGCACACTGATGCCATTCTTTCTGAATGGGGCGTGGCGCGCGCGTGAAATTCCTTGAAGGCACAACAGGCCGCCGCCGTATTTATCTGATGCGACATGGGCATGTGGACTACCTCTCCAAAGAGGTGCGCGACTCGCGAGACCCGCGCATTGCCCGCCTAACCGCGCTTGGAATTGAACAAGCGAAGGCCGCCGGGCCAGTGCTCAGCGATATTCCGTTTGACGTGGCGCTCAGCTCCGGCCTTCGGCGCACGCGCGAAACGGCGGAGTATGTGCTGGCGGCCCACAAAGCTCCGCCGATTCTGGAAGCCGATCCTAGGCTCGAAGAAGTCCATTCTGGGACTTACATCGCGTTCACCTCGCGCGAACAGCTTTCTGCGACCATGACCTTCTATTGGGAGAAAGCGGGCGACGAGGGGGCCACCTTCCTCGAAGGCGGCGAGTTGTTTTCGGTAGCCCAAATCCGCGCCATCGAAGGCATTGAAGCGCTCCTCATGCGGCCTGATTGGTCCACGGCCTTGGTCGTCGCACATGAAGGTATTAATCGGCTCATCTTATCGTGGATGGCACGCGCGGGCTGCGCGGCTGCGGGTGCTTTTGAGCAAGACCTTGCCTGCATCAACGTGCTTGACTTTGACCTCGTGCGCGATGGCGATGAAATCCGGATCGAGCGGCGTATCGTCAAGGCGGTCAACGTCACGCCCTATGCTTGGGTGAAGGCCGGCCACCACCTCACCAGCTTCGAAGCGATCTTCTCGCCGGTGGAGGCGGAGCCGAGCTGATTGAGGTAAGTGACCCAAACGTTTGACGCGCCCAATCGAATTCAACGTGCTCACGTCAATCGCGATGTTTGCGCAGTCACGCACTTTTTTGTTGGCAAGGAACGAAATTTCGGGTCACACTCTTAGAAAGTATCACAAGGAAACGCCATGATCCCCGATATGAAAGCCGCGCTTGCGAAAGCCCCATCCGCCACGCCGGCGCCGCGCCTCAAGGGGATCCATCATTCTGCGTTTCGCTGTCGCGATGCTGAAGAAACCCGTCAGTTTTACGAAGACATTTTGGGCTTGGACCTCAAAGCGACATTAGTGTTCGACGAAGAGCCCGGCACCGGGCGGCATATGCCCTACATGCACCTGTTTTTCGAGATGGGTGACGGCAATTACATCGCCTTCTTCGACGTTCCCGAAGGCGCCCATGAGGGCAAGTTCAAGATGAAATGGGGCTTCGATATGCACTTCGCGTTCGAGGCCAACTCGATGGACGAAATGATGGCGTTCAAGAAGCGCCTTGATGATTGTGGGATTCCCTGCTTCGGGCCAATCGACCATCACTTTGTCCACTCGATTTATTTCTACGATCCCAATGGCGTCAACGTTGAGATTACCTGCCGCGATGCCCAACACGATGCGATTATGCTGGCAGAGGCCGGAAACGCCAAACAGGTTATGGCGGATTGGTCAGCCCGAACTGCTGCTGCAAAGGCGGCAAACAAAGCCAGTGTGAAAGCCGCCTAAAACAACTATTTGAGCACGCCCGATGCCACCAAGCGATCAATAACGGCGCGCTGCGCGGCCAACACATCGGAGCGTTCGCGCATTTTCCCGTCCGGTGTCGCGTTTGCCGGTGCGAACTCTTGCTTGGCGTAGGCGTCGGCATAAAGTTGGTTGGGTTGTCGGGCGAGGAAGTTGGTCATGCCAGTGCGGCGGCGGGTATCGCGCAGTGCGGGCAGATCGATCACGGCGTTCGCGACCATAGTTTCGCCCGTGCCAGCTTCGACCAACACCTTGCCATTCCAATCGACAATTTTTGACATGCCATCGGTAGAGGCCGCCGGAACAGCAATCCCTTCAATGCTCGCCGAATTAGCGGAGACAACATAGGCCATGCTTTCAATCGCGCGCGCACGCTTGGCGATGTCCTTGGCGGTAAGTGCAGGCGATCCCACTTCGCTTGTGGGATGGAGCAGAACCTCGGCCCCCTTCATCGCGTGCATACGCGCGATCTCAGGATATAGGATTTCTTCTGAGGCGATGGTAGCCAACTTGCCAATTTCGGTATCCGCCACTGGGAACAGAGCATCAGCTCCATAAACCTCCAGATACCGATCCAGCACGTCGTAAGGTGTGGGCGCATAAAGCGAGATCAGCCGACGATACCGTAACACCACATCGCCATTGGGCCCCCAAATCAAATTGGACTGAAAGTACAGATCCGGAAAATTGGGGTCGTTCTCATAGGCATTGCCACACAGGAACAGCTTAAACTTTTGCGCCAGCGCGCCGAGCGCTTCAGACTCTTTCCCGTTCACATCAATAGCGGCTTTCGCCTTCCACTGCGCCCGCGTTTCGCCCAAGGGGAAGCTGGTCAGGAAGTATTCCGGTAAACATACCAATTTGAGATCAGTGCCGTTGAACCCAGAGATAAAGCCCTTTGAAGCCCCAATCTGCCCGCCAATGCGCGCAATCGTAGCCATCTTGCGGGTCTCAGCGGCTTCCGGCGTTTGGTCTGCGTTCACAGCGTCACAACGAACTTGCAGGGCGAGGGCGGTATAGCGCATGGCGTTGGACTCAGTTTTCTGGGCGAAGGCAGGGCTTGCTGCCAGGGTTGCAAAGCCGGTTTGAAGAAGGCCGCGTCGGGTCATGTCGAAATTGCTGCCTGATCAACATCCCATTGCTTTAAGAACCGCTTGGGCGCCATCTCTCGCCACGTTTGCACAAGGCGTGCTTTGGCCCATTCAGGGTCAAGCCGATCAGGACGCACCAAAACCAAGCCATGCGGGCGGTAATGATCCGTCACAAAGAAGGTTTCGGGATCAACCTCGATCAAGAACTCGCGTTCCTCTTTCGACATTTTGAACACTGGCGCATCTTCATTCGGGCTCCACCACGCCCACATTTTCCCGTGCGCTTTCAGGTTCGGATTCCCCCAAGAAACAGCATCCGTAACGTTAGGAAGCCCGAGGGAAAGCGCCAAAGCGCGGTAGCGCGGCCAATCCATCATGGCGCAAACGCGTCCATTATAGAGCTGCCCGTTGCACACCACACGGCATCATCTGCGCTCAATTGGCCGAGAACTTTCCGCAGCGCTGCGATACGAAACGGCAAGCCGGTCACATAGGGCGTCAATGTGAAGCCAAGCATTTGGCCGCCAGCACGTGGCGTTTCAGCCTTTAGGAAGTCCACCGCTTCAATGATTTGGCCTGCCCATTCGTCCTCGGACTGGCGACGATCGATCATCAAGGTTCGATCGTCTAATTCGTTGGATAGCGGCAACGACGTGATGTTTCCTTGCGCCGTCGCCATCGGCAGCGGCACGCTGTCGGCTTCCCAGTCCAAATGCCAATCGAACCCAGCGGCCCTTACCAAGTCCAGCGTTTGAAAGCTTTGCTGCCGGGCTGGGCTCATCCAGCCGCGAGGCGTTAGCCCTGCCTTCGCGAAGCGCTCCACGGTCTCACTCACTATGGCCTTTTCAGTGTCGGCGTCCATGCCACCCCAATGAATGTGGTCCGTCGAAAGCCCGTGCGCGGCGATCTCATGGCCATCGGCCAGCACAGCGTCAATTAGCGGCCTTATCGGCTCGAGAAGGCACGCATTTACTGGAAAGGTCGCCTTGATATTGGCCGCCTTCAGCGCATCCAACAGGCGAAACGCGCCCACGCGATTGCCATAATCGCGCGAAGTAAAGTGCCGAAGATCAGGATAGGGCGTAACCATCGCGCCGGGATGCTTGAACGGCTTGCCCGACGGGTTAAGCGGGAAAAACTCCAGCGGCACCACGATCATTACCGCAAGCGTCTTACGGTCAGGCCATGCGATCGGCGTGCGCGTGGTCGCCGACCGCCACGCATAGCGCTCTTGATCCATGCCATAAGATCGGTGCGGATAGGTCAGATAATCATCGGGCAAGGGCATTATGCGGCACTCCCAGTACTCTCGGGGGCAAACCCCGTCCCGCCTGAGGCCAATCTACGCTGCGCAATATCCGCCACGGTGCCATCCCAGCAATGCGCGCGATAATGGGCTGCAATGTCCACCGCTGTGGTGATCCAAATATCGTCGGCATGCCCTGCAATATGTTTAAGTGCAGCTTCAAACGGCCCAAGCCGATGGGGCTGTGCTACGAGGTAAGCATGCAGCGGAATGCACATCACCGTGCCCGTTCGTTCGCCTTCCTCCAGCAATTGATCGAAATGGCGTTTCAAGATGTCAGTGTAGCGCCACGGGGCCATCGCCAAGGCGCCGTAAGTGATCACGTCGTTGACCTCAAGTGAGTAAGGCATCGACATCAGCTTCCCCGTCTTGGTTTTCACCGGCTGCGGCTGGTCGTCCTGAAACAGATCGCACGTAAACCAAAAGTCATACTCGGCGATCAGGTCCAGCGTCCGCTCTGTATGGGTGAGGGCAGGGGCAAGGTAGCCTCGAATACGCTGGCCGGTCGCCTTTTGAACCGAGGCGATTGAGTCTTCGATCACAGCGCGTTCCTGCGCCTCATCCATGCCGTAAGAATAGCGCGTATTGTAAATCCCGTGCGAAAAGAATTCCCAATTCCGCGCCACGCACGCTTCTATGATTTCAGGGTGATGGTCGATCAGCGCCGTAGACAGCGAAATGGAACCGCGCATTCCATATTTGTCGAGCAGATCCATGAGCCGCCAGTGGCCAACACGATTGCCATAGTCGCGCTGTGAATAGGCCACCACGTCCGGGCTCGGCTTTGGCCAGCCGGGGCGTTGCGGATTCTTGGGCGGATCGAACTCGTAATATTCGATATTGGGCGCGATCCAAAAGGCCAGCTTCTTGCCACCTGGCCACGCGATTTTCGGGCGGTCGCGGTAGGGCCAATAATCGTAAAGGTTTGGAGTAGCATGCATGGAATTGGCCTATCGAGTGGGGCTTTCGTGATCATTGACCAAAGTCAGCGGGGCGGGAAGGGGCCGCATGCGCGCTGCTCACGGACCGGATGACGCGCGCACAGTTCTTCGCTTGGCTTGCCCACAGGAAGCTGGTCTATTGTTTTTATGAAACACACACCATTTGCTGCCATCGTGGCGCTTTCCACCGTTTTCTTTTCTGCCGCCGCGTGGGCTCAAACCGAAAATTTCGTCATAATCACAGGCGGCAAAAATGTCGGCCACTTGATCGTCGATACCAAAGCATCGCGAACAACCATTGACTTCGATATCAAAAACAATGGGCGCGGCCCAACAATAAAAGAAGTGCTTGACGTCGATGCAACGGGCCTTCCCGTACGCTGGAACGTAACCGGTGCCACGACATTTGGCAGCAAAGTCAACGAGACTTTCAGCCGAGCCAATGACAGCGCAAATTGGGTCGATTCCACTGGGCCGGGCAGTGCAACACTGACGAAGCCCGCCATTTATGTGACTCAAAATGGCAGCCCATGGGCGCTGGGCCTCTATGCTCGCCAGCTTCTGAAAGCCACCGATTACGCCATACCGGCCCTGCCAGGCGGCACATTGAAGTTGACCAAAGGCGAAACACTCAGCGTTTCGGGGCAAGGCGGTACACTAAAAGTTACCGCTTATACGATCACTGGCATTGAAACCGATCCTGAAACTATCCTGCTGGACGAGTCCAATGCACTGTTTGCCGACGTCTCGCCGCGTTCAATCACAATCCGCAAAGGCTTTGAAAACGAAGAGGTGCGTCTGCGTGGGCTAGCCGAGAAGTGGGCAACCGATCGCTTAGTCGCGATCCAAAAAGACGTCGCGCACACTTATGGAGCGCCAGTTCGAATCAAAAATGTGCGCATCTTCGATCCAAAAACCGGAACACTTACTGCGCCTTTGGCCGTGGTTTTCAATGGCAAATCAATCGCCGCAATCGCGACCCTCGACAGTCCTCCATCGCCGGGTGAGGTCAGCATTGACGGTGCTGGCGGAACCCTGATTGCCGGCATGGCCGAAATGCACGGGCATATAGGGCAAGAAGATGCGCTGATGAACCTTATTGCCGGCATCACAACGGTCCGCGACATGGGCAATGATAACGCCGTTATGGACACGTTGATAAGCCGGATTGATGCCGGAGAGATTGCGGGCCCGCGCGTTGTGCGCAGCGGGTTTATCGAAGGTAAGTCGCCCTTTAGCGCCAATAACGGCTTTGTAGTTGCAAGTGAGGCCGAGGCTGTGGATGCCGTCCGGTGGTATGGCGCTCGAGGCTATTGGCAAGTGAAAATTTATAACAGCATGAACCCAGCTTGGGTGCCTGCGGTGGTCAAAGAAGCCCATCTCCTGGGGATGCGTGTGTCCGGCCACGTTCCCGCCTTCGCAATCGCTGATCAAATGATCGCCGCGGGCTATGATGAGATCACCCACATCAACCAATTCATGCTCGGTTGGGTAATTAAGCCAACTGAGGACACTCGGACGCTGTTCCGGCTCACGGCGCTTAAGCGCTTGCCAACGCTCGATCTCACCTCGCCCATAGTCCAAAACACAATCCAGTCCATGGTGGATGGTAAAAAGGCTATCGACCCGACCGTTGGTATTCACGAGAACCTCTTGCTCAATCGAGACGGTCAGATGTCACCCGGCGCCGTCGATTATTTTGACCATATGCCAATTGGCGCGCAGCGAAGCCTAAAAACATCTTGGATCGATGCCTCAGCGCCAAGCGACGACGTCGCCTATCGCGGCGCATTTGACCAAATTATGAAGACCGTTCGAATGCTTCACGAACGCGGCGTGTTCATCGTACCCGGAACTGATACGGGCGGCGCGTTGACTTATCATCGCGAGCTTGAGCTTTACACGAAAGCTGGATTCACCAACGCCGAAGTCCTTACCAGAGCTACATTGGACATGGCGCGTTACCTCGGCCAAGACCAGCAATATGGATCGATTGAAAAAGGCAAACGCGCGGATTTCTTCTTGATTGCGGGCGATCCGGTGGCAGACATCAAAGCCATCAAAACCATCTCAATGGTGGTAAAGGATGGCGTGGTTTACTTCCCCAGCGAAGTCTATCCATATTTTGGGATCAAGCCATTTGCAGCAGCACCAAGCGTTACCCTACCCAAAGCCGAGCCCGGTGTTCGCGACATGAAAACCTCAGGCGGACCCGAAAGCCACAGTCACCTTTTCCACTAAGCGCGATCACCTCAAGAAAGGGTCGGCTGGCCACAGGTGTGTCGGCCAATTGCTTCACATTCTCCATCGGCGCATTCTGTGACCATGATCCCAAACGCTTATCCCTCCCTCGACTTTGATCTGGGCGACAACGCCGAGGCCATACGTGAAACCGTGCAGCGCTTTGCCGCTGATCGCATTGCCCCAATCGCTGCGAAGGTAGACCGCGACGATTGGTTCCCGCGTGACCTCTGGCCCGAAATGGGCGCATTGGGGTTGCTCGGCATCACAGTTGACGAAGAATATGGCGGCACCGGCCTCGGCTATGTTGAGCATGTCGTTGCCATGGAAGAAATTTCGCGCGCTTCGGCTTCCGTTGGTCTGTCGTATGGCGCGCACTCAAACCTGTGTCTGAACCAATTGCGCCGTTGGGGAAATGCCGATCAGCGCGCGCGTTATCTGCCGAAACTGATCAGCGGGGAGCATCTTGGCGCGCTCGCTATGTCTGAATCCGGGGCCGGTTCCGATGTTATGTCGATGGGCTTAAAGGCTGAAAAAAAGGGGGACCAATATATCCTCAACGGCTCAAAGTTCTGGATTACAAATGGACCTGACGCTGATGTTCTGATCATCTACGCCAAAACCGATCCCGCGGCAGGCTCCCGCGGCGTATCAGCCTTCTTGGTCGAAAAGGGCTTCAAAGGTTTCTCTTGCGCCCAAAAGCTCGACAAATTGGGCATGCGCGGCTCCGAAACGGGCGAATTGGTGTTTCAAGACTGTGCCGTTCCCGAAGAAAACCTGATGGGTCCGCTCGGCGGTGGCGCTGGTATCTTGATGTCGGGGCTAGACTATGAGCGCGCGGTCTTGGCCGCCGGGCCGATAGGCATCATGCAAGCCTGCATGGATGTCGCCTTGCCCTATATTCATGAGCGCAAACAATTCGGAAAACCCATTGGCGAGTTTCAGCTGATGCAAGGCAAGCTCGCCGATATGTATGTCGCGCTCTCCACCACGCGCGCATACGTTTACGCTGTAGCCAAGGCCTGCGACGCTGGGAAAACCACGCGCAAAGATGCCGCTGGTGCAATCCTATATGCCGCCGAAAAAGCAACGTGGATGGCGCTAGAGGCAATCCAATGCCTTGGCGGCAATGGCTACACGAATGAATACCCAACAGGTCGCTTGCTGCGTGATGCCAAGCTTTACGAAATCGGTGCAGGCACCAGCGAAATTAGGCGTTGGCTAATCGGGCGAGAGCTGTTTGGCGAAACGGCCTAAGCCGTAAAGTCGGCCTTAACCGCCACCTGCGATCGACATACAATTGATGCCCCGGGAAGCCAACGCTTTGCAGGCTTCGGTGGCGGAACTCGCCGCCAGACCCGTGAACCGCGCGCGGTACCATGTCTGCCCATTGCGTTGAACTGTGGTCACCTCGCGCTTAGCGCCCGTCAGCGAAGGCGGGCTGCGGCGCGTAATCAGCGCTAAATGCTGATTGGCTTGGTCTTCCTTTTGAAACGCGCCCACTTGAACAGACCAATTGCCGCGAACGAACTTCGCCGGAGCCTTGGCGGCAGGGCGCCCACCGGCCAGCTCGGTATTCGGTTTCTTCGCGCCCGCATCCATCCGGCTCGCCGTGGTGCTTGCACGCGTAGGCGACTGCGCCGTCGTCCGCTCAGCTTGTGGTGTCGCGCGCCGATTAATCTCCATCATCCGGGACGGTGGGCTCGACGCGAACTCGGTTGAGTCTTGAAGTTGGATGGTAAGCGGCGGCGCATCTTCGCTATCGCCTTGCTCAATCACACCACGGATCGCAATGCGCGAAGCATCATCGGCGCCCAAGGCTTGCGCATCCGCCAAATCACCTTGGTCACGGCTAAAGAAACTGCCAGATGGGCGCGCCAACGACACAGCCATCAAGGAACGGCGGCGCAATTCGGCAAAGCCTGCTTCCATCAAATCAGTTGTGTGGGCATCGCGAGACGCTCCAGAGGATCCGCCCATCACAATAACAACAAGCCGACGACCATCACGCCCGGCTGTTGCCGCAAGGTTATAACCCGACGCCGTCGTGAAGCCGGTCTTTAAGCCATCAACACCGTTAACACGACCAAGAAGGCGATTATGGTTGCCAATCACTTGGCCATTCCATGTCATCTGCGTGGTCGAGAACCAGCGATACTGATCAGGAAAGTCGCGCCGAATGGCTATTGCAAGCCGCGCTAAATCCGCGGCTGTCGTCACTTGGCGGCTATCGGGCAAGCCGTTCGGGTTCATAAATGTCGTGGAGGCCATGCCAAGCTCGCGCGCTTTGCGTGTCATCATCAAAGCAAAATTGCCTGTCGTCCCGCCCAACCGTTCGGCAATAACAACGGAAACATCATTCGCCGAGCGCAACACTTGCGATCGGATAGCATCGTCAACACGAATGGCCGAACCAGGGTTCAATCCAAGCTTAGAAGGTGGTTGCGATGCAGCAAGAGCCGAGATCGGTAGATACTCATCCATCCGAACAGTGCCGCGCTCAAGCGCTTCAAAGAGCAGATAAAGCGTCATCACTTTTGTGATAGAAGCCGGGAATCGCGGATCATTGGCAAAGCGCTGGTCGAGAATCTCTTTGGTATCAGCATCAATAACAATCGACGCATATCGACTTTGAGCGTGCGCAGCGTTGAACAAACCAAGGCTGAAAAGCATCAATAATGTGCATGAAAACAACATGCGGGCGAAGCCTGAGGCTATTTCATTCTGAAAGGGCCGCACATTGATCTCCGTAGGAACCTTAGTCCTACACGCTAGGGTGCTGCGCGTGAACGGGTAGTTAACTTCAAAGTTAATCTAAACGCTTGATGAAGGTTTTGCTGCAGTGCAACATTTTTCTTGACGCGACGTTTGAGTATTTCTATGTTGCAGCTGCGAAGAGGGTCGAACTGGCTGCTTTTCGAACGGCCTCGGACCAACGCCGTCAGAGCCGCTAGCCTGTTGGAGAATTGCAAATGGCCGCCTCACCCAAGGCACCCGCAAAGATCACCCCGGCGCGAACACGAGCAGCCAAAGCAACGGCGCCCATCAGCGCAGAAGTTGCAATCCTTGAAGAGAAGCCAGCTCAGCCAATCACTGCAATAGCCGTAATGGCGGAGCCTGTCGCCCCCACAATCATTGCCGAACCAGCCCCAAAAACCGCCAAACCCACAAAAAAGGATCCCGTCATGTCCATGAAAGAAACGCTCGAAACCGTCACCAAGACCTCCCAGAATGCTGCCAAGGAAAGCATGGAAAAAGCCATGGCCGCGATGAGCGAAATGAACGCGATGACCAAGGCCAACCTTGAAGCCATGATGACCTCGGCCACCGTTGCAACCAAGAGCATGGAAGCTCTGACCACCCGTTCGATGGCGTACTCGAAAGAGTCGATGGAGCGTTCGGTTGCCGCGATGAAGTCGATGAGCGCTGCGAAATCCGTCCAAGAGCTGGTCGAGCTTCAGTCCGAGTTTGTGAAGAAGTCCATGGATGCCTTTATGGGCGAAATGAACACCACAGTTGAAATGGTCACCGCGTCAGCGAAAGACAGCCTGAAGCCGCTCAATGAGCGCGCTGCTGCTTTCATGAACATGATGCAAACAAAAGCCTGATTCTTTTATAACCAGTGCGGCCAGCGGCCCGGCAGCAATGCCGGGCCGTTTTTGTTTTAGGCACACATTTTCCCTCTGGTCGGATCGCCGCAATCAGTTAAAGTCCTCCCATGATCGATTTTGCAACGCTGACGCTGCCTGCGTCCCCAAACACTTATCTTGTGGCTCCTGCCGACCTTTGCGCCAACGCAAAGCCCAACGAAGTGGCCCCTATCTATGCGCAACCCGTTGAAATCGTGCGCGAGGCCTTTTCGAAACAGGCATTGGCCGAAAAGCGCGTTGTAAAGCTGACGACGGACTCCAGCGCGCTTCAGCAAGAATTTGTCCAGCGAACCCCGCTGATGGGCTTTCCCGACACTGTAACCGTGCGGTTCATTCCGTTGAGCGACACGACGTCGACAATCGCGATCTATTCGCGCTCAAAAGTCGGCTATTCGGATATGGGCGTGAATGGGAAACGTGTGCAGCGCTGGATGGCGGCAACCGCGGCGGCCCTGTCTGCGCGTTGATTACGCTTCGCGCACGCGCTTGAGCAAAATCTGGGCACAGTGCGGCTTTCTGCGCGCTACACAGAAGGGGGGCTTCCACGCGAGCCTTTCCTGCATATCTAATCACGGAAGGCGGATTTCTCGCCGGGCGGACCTATGAGCGACGAACGCGACGACGACATTGACCTTGGACGCGGCCCTGCCGTGATCACGAAGGTGAAACCTAAGACCAAGAAGCCGAGCATGTACCGTGTGTTGATCCTCAACGACGACTACACGCCTATGGAATTCGTGGTTTACGTATTGGAGCGGTTCTTCAACAAGTCCCGCGAAGCTGCGACTCAGATCATGCTCCATGTGCACCAGCATGGCGTTGGGGTTTGTGGAGTGTTCACCTACGAGGTTGCGGAAACAAAGGTCGCGCAAGTGACTGATCTCGCAAAGCGTAACGATCATCCGCTGCAATGCACGATGGAAAAGGAATAAAGCGTGCCATCCTTCTCCCGCAGTCTCGAACAATCACTCCACCGCGCCTTGGCGCTCGCGAACGATCGCAAGCACGAATACGCGACGCTGGAGCATCTCCTCCTCGCCCTCATTGAAGACGAGGACGGCGCGCACGTGATGAAGGCTTGCAATGTCGATCTCGACAAGCTGAAGTCGGATCTCGTCCGCTATGTTGAGACCGAGCTGAAAAGCTTGGTGATCGATAGTGGAGCCGAAGCCCGCCCAACAGCAGGCTTCCAGCGTGTTATTCAACGTGCCGTTATCCATGTTGAGAGTTCCGGCCGTAGCGATGTCACCGGTGCCAACGTGTTGGTGGCCCTGTTCTCCGAGCGCGAAAGCCACGCGGCGTACTTCCTGCAAGAACAAGACATGACGCGCTATGACGCGGTGAACTTTATTTCGCACGGCGTTGCAAAACGCCCCGGCATGTCAGAACGCAAAAATGTCAAAGGGTCCGAGGACGCCACTGAAGATAAGGCGGCCTCGAAGGACAAAGACAAGGCCAATGGCGCCGGCGAAGCATTGGCGACCTATTGCGTCAATTTGAACGAGAAATCCCGCAAAGGCCGGATTGATCCGCTGATTGGCCGCGAGGCCGAAGTCGAACGTGCGATTCAAATCCTCTGCCGCCGTCAAAAGAATAATCCGCTCTTGGTCGGTGATCCCGGCGTTGGCAAAACGGCAATCGCTGAAGGCCTAGCGCGTAAAATCGTTGACGGTGAAGTGCCGGAAGTCTTGGCGTCTGCCACCATCTTCTCGCTCGATATGGGCGCTTTACTCGCAGGAACACGCTATCGCGGTGACTTTGAAGAGCGGTTAAAGGCCGTCGTCAAAGAGCTGGAAGCACACCCGCACGCGGTGTTGTTCATCGATGAAATCCACACGGTGATCGGTGCGGGCGCTACGTCAGGCGGGGCAATGGATGCCTCAAACCTCCTTAAACCCGCGCTCCAGTCGGGTACCATGCGCTGCATGGGCTCGACGACCTATAAAGAATATCGCCAGCACTTCGAGAAAGATCGTGCGCTTGTCCGTCGCTTCCAAAAGATCGACGTAAACGAGCCTTCAGTACCGGACACGATTAAGATCCTTCAAGGTCTGAAAGCCGTTTACGAAGAGCACCACAAGGTTCGCTATACGCTCGATGCCATCAAGGCGGCGGTAGAGCTGTCAACGAAATATATCGGCGACCGAAAGCTGCCAGACAAAGCCATTGATGTGATTGATGAGACCGGTGCCAGCCAAATGTTGTTGCCAGAAGGCAAGCGCAAAAAGGTCATCGGTGTTCGTGAAGTCGAGGCCGTGATCGCCAAGATGGCGCGGATTCCGCCGAAATCAGTTACGAAAACGGATGCAGAGGCTCTGCGCACCCTTGATAGCGATTTGAAAAGGGCGGTGTTTGGCCAAGATGATGCGGTCAAAGCGCTTTCATCTTCGATCAAGCTTGCCCGGGCCGGCCTTCGCGATCCGCAGAAGCCCATTGGTTCCTATCTGTTTGCCGGGCCAACGGGTGTCGGCAAAACCGAAGCCGCACGCGCGCTCGCCTCAACCATGGGTGTGGAGCTGCTTCGTTTCGATATGTCTGAATACATGGAGCGCCACACCGTCTCTCGTCTGATCGGTGCCCCGCCGGGCTATGTTGGCTATGATCAAGGCGGCTTATTGACCGACGGCATCGACCAACACCCACACTGCGTCTTGCTTCTCGATGAGATCGAAAAGGCCCACCCGGACCTCTTCAACATCCTCCTCCAAGTCATGGATCATGGCGTGTTGACGGATGCCAACGGCAAAAAGGTTGATTTCCGCAACGTGGTCTTGATCATGACCACAAACGCTGGCGCTTCCGACGCTGCACGCGAGGGGATTGGCTTTGGTCGCGGCAAAAAGACCGATGAAGAGGGTGAGGCAATCAAGCGCCTCTTCACGCCGGAATTCCGCAACCGTTTGGATGCCGTCATTCACTTCAAAGGCTTGCCCAGCGAAGTCATCGCCCAAGTGGTCGATAAGTTCATTCTGCAGTTGGAAGCCCAATTGGCCGATCGCAATGTTGAGATTGAGCTTACCGATGCAGCCCGGAGCTGGATTGCAAGCCGCGGCTACGACAACGCGATGGGCGCGCGCCCCTTGGCTCGGGTCATCCAGGAGCACGTCAAAAAGCCGTTGGCCGACGAGCTTCTGTTTGGCAAGCTGCGCAAAGGCGGCTTGGTTCGCGTCGACATTGACCCCGAAAATGCCGACCAACTCACCTTCTTCTTCGAGCCGCCAACACCGAAACCCGGTGCAAAAAAGGCAGACGCCGATGAAGGTGTTGAAGAAAACGTAGAAAATTGACCAGCACCCGGCCCGATACCGCCAAGGTATCGGGCCGGGGACGGCCCCACAATCAGTTGGCGCGAAAAGGGCCTACTCGGCCAAAAACCGCGCGCGTATGTTAGCCACAGCAGACATTGTTGCTTCCCGAAACGACAACAAAACCTTCATCTTGTCGGTTTCATCGGGCTTTACGCCAGAAATGACTTTGCCAAAGCCATCAAGGCGGCTGCCTCTGATCCACGCCGTCAATTTCTTGTCTTGGCTCCAAGCAAATTGGTTCATCATATTGCCCAATGTTGCAGCGGGAAAACCGCTTAGCTCGTCGATAAAAGGGGCTGGCTGGCACAGCGCATTTTTTTCATCATCCGACCCATAATGTGCCTCGATATAGGCGATCAGCGCGGCGCTAAAGGCGGGTTGGGGCAGTCGAACCATTTGAGGCGTTATCAAGCCAGCCTGGAAAACCGGAACCGGGGCACGCGGCGTTGCCGCGCTCGCCGTGCAATCGATGAAAAGCGTGTTTGGCTGTACGCTGACCTCGCCTCGCTCTAGCGTAATCCTATCGGTCGATATTGCGGTCACACGTCCCTTGCGCACCACATTCGAAACCGTCTGTAGAAGCGCTATTTCACCGGTTGAAACTGTGGCATAATGGAACATCGTTGGCATGACTGTTGGATCGATACGCAGCATTACACCAGCGGCTTCCAGCTTTAGAAAAAGATCATCGATATCAGTCGCCGTCGCCAGTGCCCGCATTTGGGCTAATTGGCCGCCGATCGATTGGTGAAAGAATTGATCGCCGGGCTGGGTTCCGAGGCGATTCAAAAGCCAAGAGTCGCGCGGCACCACCCATTGGATGCGCTCAGCTTCCGCATCGCTGCGCAGCAACCAGACAACCGCGTCCATCGCAGTCTTGCCTGCGCCAAGAACGACAAAGCTTTCCGCCCGGTTTTCGGGCTTCAGCCATAAATTAGGCAACGCATTCGGCGGAACCAGCCGGACGCCATCGCCGATCTTGAACTTTGGTGTGTGGGTCGAGGGAACCGAAGTGCCGAAAAACGTACCGTCAACGATCTTCCGAACCGGCTGGATCCTTTCGCGTTTTCCTGTCAGCAGGCTCACCACCTCGCCACCGCCGAGATGTTCGTGCATCGGCAAATACCGCACACGACCTGTCGGCAGCAGGCGCTTATTCATGACACGGTCGAAGTAGGCGCTAACTTCGGCGCCCGAAGCCAGCTCAAAGAGCCCCGCATTTGGCCCGATTTCGTCAAGTGTTCCGCTGCCAAGGGGCATCGAATTCACGCCATAAAAGGCTGATGGTTGGTGCAACGTCACGAAAGAATAGGCGTCATTCCAATGGCCGCCGGGTTGCCCATGTTTGTCCACGATGGTGAGGGTCGCGTCCGTCTCGTCCAGCAAGGTATCCGCAAAAGCAAGGCCAATCGCGCCGGAGCCAATGATGAGGTAGTCGGTTGGCGCAGGGGTCACTCTAGGCATCCTTATCGGTTCAATGGGCCCCACTTAGCGCGGCCTGCACCAAGCAAACAGGGGCAGCCCTCAGCCCGCCTTTCGACGACGCTCAGCTTTATGGCGTTCTTCGTGGCGTTCCAGCGTCTCTTTGAGGTAACGCCCGGTCCAGCTATCGCTGGTGGCGGCCACATCAGCAGGCGTCCCTTCGGCTACAATAGTGCCGCCGCCATCGCCACCTTCTGGCCCCATATCGATCACCCAATCTGCGGTTTTCACCACATCAAGATTGTGTTCGATCACCACCACTGTGTTGCCGCCATCGGCCAATTCATGCAGCACTTCGAGCAATTTCCGTGTATCTTCAAAGTGCAAACCGGTCGTTGGTTCGTCGAGAATATAAAGCGTCCGCCCGGTTGATCGACGGGATAATTCCTTAGACAGTTTTACGCGTTGAGCCTCGCCGCCCGAAAGCGTTGTCGCGGATTGCCCAACTTTCACATACCCAAGCCCTACACGTTGGAGGGTTTCCATTCGGTCGCGGATCGGCCCAACAACGGTGAAGAAGCTCGACGCTTCATCCACTGTCATATCCAACACATCCGAAATTGACTTGCCGCGATACAAAACCTCAAGTGTTTCGCGGTTGTAGCGCTTTCCCTTACACACATCGCAGGTCACATAAACGTCCGGCAAAAAGTGCATTTCGATCTTCACAACGCCATCGCCCTGGCACGCCTCGCAGCGCCCGCCCTTCACGTTGAAAGAAAACCGTCCGGGGCCATAGCCACGCGCTTTTGCTTCAGGAAGCCCTGCAAACCAATCGCGGATCGGCCCAAAAGCACCGGTATAGGTCGCGGGGTTCGAGCGCGGCGTTCGACCGATCGGGCTCTGATCGATATCAATCACTTTATCGAGCTGTTCGAGGCCCTCCAGCGTCTCGAAAGGCGCAGGCTGCTCCGATGATCCGTTGAGCCGCCGTGAGACTGCCTTGAACAGTGTGTCAATCACCAGTGTCGATTTCCCGCCGCCCGACACACCTGTGACGCAGGTTAGAAGGCCCAGTGGGATTTCTGCCGTTACATTTTTGAGATTATTCCCACAGGCACCAGTAAGCTTAAGTACTTTTTTAGCGTTGCGTTTCCGCAGTGCCGTCGGGATCGGGATCTCGCGTTCGCCTCGCAAATAGGCGCCGGTTAGGCTCTTTGGATGCGCGACCACGCTGTCGGGCGTACCTTCAGCGACGACAGCCCCCCCATGAATGCCGGCCGCTGGCCCCATATCAATCACATGGTCAGCAGTCAGAATAGCTTCTTCGTCATGCTCGACGACCAAAACCGAATTCCCGAGGTCTCTCAAGCCTTTGAGTGATTCCAGTAACCGTGTATTGTCGCGCTGGTGCAGGCCAATGGACGGCTCATCCAAAACGTACAAAACACCCGTCAGCCCAGAGCCGATTTGAGAGGCCAAACGTATGCGCTGGCTCTCACCGCCCGATAACGTCGCTGACCCACGCGAAAGCGACAAATAGTCCAGCCCAACATCGACGAGGAACCGAAGCCGCTCTCTAATTTCCTTTAGTATCCTTGCGGCAATTTCACGGTCTTTTGGGGATAGCTTGGCCTCAAGACCGCCAAACCAATCACGCGCTTCCCGAATAGAAAGCCCGCCCGCCACTGAGATATCCCATTGGTCTATCCGAACAGCCAAAGCCTCAGGCTTCAGTCTCTTGCCGCCGCAGGATGGGCATGGTTGCGCCGATTGATACCGGCCCAATTCTTCGCGCGCCCATGTGCTGTCAGTCTCGCGCCAGCGCCGCTCCATATTAGGGATGACGCCTTCAAACGGCTTCGCAGTCTCATACCGCCGCAGACCGTCATCATAGGAAAATTTCACCGATTCCTTACCGGTTCCCATCAAGACTTGATCTTGAAACTCAGGTGACAGTTTCCGCCACGGCGTTGACATGGATGCGCCAGCATGCCGTGCCAGTGCTTGCAGCGTTTGGGTGTAGAGCGGAGAGGGGCCCTTTGCCCATGGTGCAATCGCGCCGTTTTGGAGTGATTTGTCTTTGTCGGGCACGACCAAATCGGGGTCGAATTTCAGCTGAACGCCAAGCCCGTCGCAATTCGGGCACGCGCCGAACGGGTTATTGAACGAGAAGAGCCTTGGCTCAATTTCAGGAATTGTAAACCCGGAAACGGGGCACGCGAACTTTTGGGAAAACATCACGCGGACAGGGCTGCCATCCGGCAGCGTCTCATCAGCGTATTCGGCAATCGCGATGCCTTCGGCCAGTCGCAGGCACGTCTCCAAACTGTCGGCGAGACGCTGCTCGGTTCCCGCCTTTACAGCGATACGATCCACAACAACATCAATGTCGTGTTTCAGTTTCTTGTCGAGGTCTGGGGCCTCTTCCAAAGCATAAAACTGCCCGTCAATCTTGGCACGTTGAAAGCCCTGACGGATCCAATTCTTGATTTCGGCTTTATATTCGCCCTTACGCCCACGCACCGCCGGTGCCAATAAATAAAGCCGGGTTCCCTCTGGCAGCGCCAGCGTGATGTCGACCATTTGCGACACCGTCTGGCTTTCAATCGGCAAACCCGTTGCTGGTGAATAGGGAATACCAACACGCGCCCAGAGCAAGCGCATATAGTCGTAGATTTCGGTGACAGTGCCGACCGTCGATCGCGGGTTCTTTGACGTGGTTTTTTGTTCAATCGAGATCGCAGGCGATAAGCCCTCTATCGAGTCGACGTCCGGCTTTTGCTGCATTTCCAGAAACTGCCGCGCGTAAGCCGACAGGCTTTCCACATATCGCCGCTGCCCTTCGGCGTAGATTGTATCGAAAGCAAGTGAGGACTTGCCCGATCCCGATAGGCCGGTCAGCACGACAAGTTGGCCGCGCGGAATATCAACCGTTACGTTCTTCAGATTGTGTTCTCGTGCGCCACGAACGCGAATGAAACCGGTCAACTCAGACATAAAACGGTACCCGGCTTTCTAGTTTGGCAGTCACAACGAATCTTCCTGTTGCGATGCACGCTCGGCCATGAAAGGTAAACCGCGACAGGCATTTGACGTCAAGAACATAATGTGAACAACTGAGTTTGGGAAGGGGTTTTCCATGCGGCGGCATTTTTTGAAGTTGGCGATCGTTGGTGCTGGCATGGCAATGGCTGGAAAGGCAGCGGCGCATAGCGAGCGTGGCAAAGGCTCAGCAGTGCCGGGTTCCGGATCGGCGGCAGACCGCGCGGCTATCGTCGCTTTAGGGAAGGCATGGGCGAAAGCGTGGGCATCGCGGGATCGCGCGGCGCTTTCCAACCTTTTTGCCGGTGATGTCGTGTTGATGCCAAACGGCGTGCCCAAGACAGTGGGGCTTCAAGCAACGTTGGATTTCTTGACCCGAGCGGGACCGCCGCGTGAGATGGTTTTTGAAAACGAAGAATTGTTGATTGCGGGTGATACCGCGACGCTGACAGCGGCCTATTGGATGCGCATTTCTATCCCCGGGCGAGACCCCATCCGTGTTGCGGGCCGCGCAGTCATCATTCATCGGCGTGTTGGGAATCCAAAAAACTTTGGTGGCTGGGTTATCTGGCGTGACATGGACAATCTCAGTCCCGACATTCGCGCTGAAGATACCGATGCGAAGCTGGCAGCGGCGTCATCGTGAGCGCTGTCCTTAGTCCCTATTACGACCCCGGCTATGAAGACGCCGTTCGCGACGGCCGGGCGTCTCATCGCGACACTATTGGCGGGATGTGGGAGGAGCACGGCACTTTCCAGCGAGACTTTCTGATTTCGCAAGGGCTTTTGCCGCACCACCGCTTGCTCGATGTCGGCTGCGGCTCTTTCCGGGCAGGCGTTAAGCTCGTGCCTTATCTTGACCCGGCGCACTATTACGGCATTGATCTCAACGCATCGCTCCTCGAAATGGGCTATGAGCGCGAGATCGAGCCCCTAGGCTTGGCAGACCGCCTGCCGCGCGAAAATCTCGCCGCAACTGGCGAGTTTCGCGCCGAGGGCTTTGGAGCGACCTTTGACTTTGCCTTGGCTCAGTCTGTCTTTACGCACCTGCCCATCAATCACCTTCGCGTCGCCTTGGAGCGTTTGGGTCCGGTAATGGCAAGTGGGGGGATATTTTTCGCAACCTATTTTGAGGTCCCGAACGATACCATCACCGCGGACCCGCTTATCCAGCAGCCGGGCGGTGTAATCACCTATCCTGACCGAGACCCCTATCATATGCGCGTAGCCGATCTTGAACACGCCGCGATTGGCACTCAATGGCGGTTGGTTTCGGCAGGCGGTTGGGGCCACCCTAAGGCACAGCAGATGGCACGCTTTCAATGGAAATAAGCCGGTGAAGTTCTTGCCGCATCACGGTCCGGTCAATTGCAACAGGTAGCCGCGCGGATCGAATCGTCCGACGCGATAAAAAGTGATAGCGCCGATTGAAATCGGCCACAGGAATAGGAGTTGGGTTATGGCAGGCAGCGTCAATAAAGTCATTTTGATCGGCAATTTGGGCCGTGATCCTGAAATCAAATCTCTGCCATCCGGTGGCAAGCTTGCCACACTTCGTCTCGCAACGTCTGAGTCATGGCGCGACAAAAACAGCGGTGAGCGAAAAGAGAAAACTGAGTGGCACACCGTTGTCATTTTTAACGAAAATATCGTCAAAGTCGCTGAGAACTACCTTCGCAAGGGATCAACCGTCTATGTTGAGGGCCAACTCCAAACCCGGAAGTGGCAGGACAATACCGGCGCCGATCGTTACACAACTGAGGTTGTCCTTCAGAACTTTGGCGGCACGTTGACGATGCTTGGTGGCCGGACAGATGGCGGTGGCGGGCAGGGTGATCCTGAGGAGCGTGCTGGTGGTAGCCAGTCTTTCGGTGGTGGTGGCCGTCCCCGCGCGATGGAAGGGCCAAAGCAGAGCTATGCCGCAGACCTCGATGACGAGATTCCCTTTTGATCGGATGTTTGATTTGCCGCCGATGCCGAGCCGCTAAACAACGCGAAAAGTCGCGCTAGCGCGCGCAACAAGGGCGCCATCGGCCGTAATCAAAGCATCGACAAAGCATGTGGTTCGCCCCGCGCGCAGGACACGCGGGGCAATTTCGAACCACTGGCCAATTCTGGCTGACGCGATGAAATCAACGCTGAGGCTCACAGTGACCAGCCCGCCTTGAGCGGCGTCTGTCGATTGCGCTTTCAGGATCTGCCCGCACGATAAGCCCATCGCATTGTCCGCAAGGGCGGTAATCAAGCCACCATGGGCAAGGTCACGGGAGTTGCAGTGTGCCCGCGTGATCCAAACCCCGATTGCAACCCCACTACCATCCACGCGCGAGAAAAGCGGTTCCCAAGGATCCGTAAGAGGGCTTTGGCGAAAATGCGGTGAAAAGCCCGAGAGTGGCGCCAAAGCATCCAAAGCCAATCTCCTTCTCCGCGCCCTAGTGGGCGGCTTCGATGCCAACTTGATCCATCGTGGCCATACCTGAATGGCAGGCCACGGCAGCGCGCACGATCTGAAGCGCCAACGCCGCCCCGGTGCCTTCGCCAAGGCGAAGCCCAAGATCCAGCAAGGGCTTCTTGCCGAGGCGGTCAAGCAGCGAGCGATGCCCCGACTCAGCCGATACATGGCCAGCGATACAATGATCGAGTGCGCGCGGGTTGATCGCATGCAGAATTGCCGCCGCCGAACCGATTACGAAACCATCGAGGATTACCGGAATCCGTTGCTGGCGCGCCGCAAGGATCGCCCCCGCGCAAGCCGCAATTTCGCGACCGCCTATAGCACTGAGCACCTCAAGCGGATCATGGGGTCCGGGCCCAAGCCGCGCCACTGCCATCCGAACAGCATCAATCTTCCTGTCGAGCGCCGCCCCGGTAACACCTGTTCCCGCGCCGACCCAGCTTTCTGCCGAGCCACCATAAAGGGCATGGCAAATTGCCGCAGCAATGGTGGTGTTCCCGATACCGACTTCGCCAAGGATCAAGCAGTCGGTTCCTTTCGCCAGAACTTCCATGCCAAATGCCATCGTAGCCACGGTTTCGCGCTCGCTCATGGCGTCGCTTTCCACGATGTCGGGCGTCGGCGTATCAATGGCGAGGTCCAGAACGTCCAACCCAGCGCCACCAAACTGCGCCAATTGAGAAATCGCGCCGCCGCCAGCAGCAATAGTGTCCACCACGATACGGGTGACTTCGGGCGGATAAGCGGAAACGTCGCGGGCGGAAACGCCATGACTTGAGGCAAAAACAGCAATGAGTGGCCGATCGATGCGTGGAATTCGGCCCTGCCAGCCTGCAAGCCATATGGCGATATCTTCAAGGCGGCCGAGGGAGCCCACTGGCTTTACCAATTGCCCTTGCCGGGCAATTGCGGCCTCAATCATGTGCTCGTGGGGGTCGGGTAGGTCTGCCAGCAGCGTGCGAATGTCGTCGAAGGGCTTTGCGGAGCGGAGTGATGGTGTGGTCATGGCGGGCGCTTAGCGCGACCACACGCCTCGGGATAGCCGATTTTGGGAATGTGCGCGGATGCAACACACTCGCGAGAATGTGCGCGGCGTCCAATCCCTTTCTATGGTAATCTCTTTCCATCGGTTACATTAGCCGCTCAAGCTTTTGATCCTCAACAGGCTCCCTCTATGCGCTTCGTCGACGACGTGCGGATTTGCATGATCTTTTTCACGCGCCTGCCGGTCAAGTGGCAGGGCGACCTGCCGCGCGAGCGCATCACCCATGCGTTTGGGGCGATCCCCGTAATTGGGCTGATCGTTGGGGCGATTGGTGGTTTGGTTTATTTTTGCGCGGGGTTGTTTGGGCTCGATCCCTTTCCCTCCGCCGTGCTGGCCGTTGGTGCGCAGATAATCACCACAGGGGCCTTCCATGAGGATGGCTGGGCTGACGTTTTTGATGGGTTCGGCGGCGGCAGGTCCACCGCCGAAAAGATCGAAATCATGCGGGATTCGCGGCTGGGAACTTTTGGGGCAGCGGCCCTTCTTCTCGCTCTGTTGCTAAACATCCATTTAATCGCGCAAATTGGTTTTCCACTGGATGTGGCATGCGCGTTGATGGCCTCTGGGGCGCTTGGCCGCGCGGCATTGGTAGCAGTCATGCGCTTTACACCCGCGGCAACTGACGACGGTCAAAGCGCGGAGGCTGGTCGGCCAAGTGACCCCGAAATGATTACGGCCATCGCGATTGCTGGCAGCGCCGCCCTCATCCTGTTGCTGGTGTCAGGCGGGTTTTCCGGCATTACGGCTATGTTGATTGCCGGTGCCTTTGCGCTAGCCGCCGCGTTCAGCGTTGGCCTCTGGGCAAAAAATCAAATCGGCGGCCAAACAGGCGATGTGTTGGGCGCAAGTGCAGTGGCTGGCCAATTGGCGGCGTTGGCTGCCATCGCGGCGCTCGTCAAAGTCGGTTGACATGACGACTGCACTTATCAGCCCATGCCAGAAGCTGTGCTGTGTCGAGCCGCAGTCAGGCTTTTGCCTTGGGTGCCAGCGCACCTTGGCAGAGATCGCGCAATGGCAGCGCTTCACCGATGCCCAACGGGAGCAAATCATGGCCGATTTGCCGAAGCGGCGCGAGAAATTGCCAGCCCCTTACCGGTAAAGGGCTAGGTCAGCCCGGCAACACCTCGGCCAAATCATTCCAAACCCGAAGATCAACAATCTTGTCATTCGACAAGCGGAACCAGTCCGCGAACCTCACGCCGGTAAACACAGACCCATCGGGAAACTCTCCGCGTAGCGTACCTTGGACCAGAACCACAGTGCCAGTCGCGTCCACGCGATCAATCGTCTTGAAAGCACGGCTGTAGCGACCCGACGCCCAGTCCACGACCTCCTCAACGCTGCCAAACGTCTCGCCACCCGGCATCGTCAGTTTCGGGTTCTTGCCAAGGAGGGACGCCGCCGTCGGCAAATCCCGTGCTTCCATCGCGGTCAGATAAGCGCGCACAACGCCTTCAGCGGGCTTGGGCCCACCGCGAACTGCCTCATACAGCGCCAAGGCCGTCGCGTTGGAAACGTTCAAGCTTTCCATCGCGTCATCAATCGGGATGCGGGCGAGAACGTCGCAGGTCTCCGCCACCAATTCGCGAACGCCTTTGCCCTCAGCGCCCATCACCACAACAGCCGGACGCCCGTCAAACGCCTGATCGAGTGGAACAGTGCCTTCAGACGATAGCCCCACCACTTGCATCCCGGCGGCCTGCATCTCCTCAAGCGCGCGCGCAATGTTGGTCACGCGCACGTCTGCGATGGTCTCCACAGCGCCAGCCGCCGCCTTCGCTAAAGCGCCCGTGATAGGCGGAGACTTGCGGTCCTGCTGCACAATGGCGCGTGCCCCAAATGCCGCCGCCGAGCGGAAAATGGCGCCCACATTCTGCGGGTCGGTCACCTGATCCAACACCACAATCGGCCCGCTTCCACCAAGCACATCAGCAACAGCCACGTCCTTTAGCGGAGCCACCTCAATGGCAATGCCTTGGTGAACGGCACCGGCCGGCAATAGCCGTGCTAGGGCATCCGGCGTTACCAGATCAATGCGCCAAGTCGCTGGCAAATCAGCTGCGCCATTCGGCGTGGCAACGATCTTCAGAACTTTGCGCTTCTCATTAGCCAAAGCCGCTTTGGCGGCATGGGTGCCCCATAGCCAATAAGGCTCATCACGCTTTTTGGGTTCGGTCCGCACCGGCTTCGCTTTAGCGGGGCCTTCTTTGCCCAAACGCTCCGCGCGGGCAGGGCGGTCAGAATAGCCGGGCTTTGCTGGGCGCTCAGCGAATCTTGATTTGCGATCATCGCCATAGAGCGGTGGCGCATCATAATTGCGCTCTGATCGTTCGGCGTAGCGTGGCCGTTCAGAATATGGAGAGCGTTCCCCATACTCGCGCGGCGCAGCCCGAGGGTTGCGACCACCGGCGAAGGCTGCCTCTGTTTCATCAAAATCGACATAGGGAATATCGCTCTCGCTCGGATCATAGCGGTTACCGCGCGGCTTAGGCGGCGGTGGGCTTTCCTCGCGAGCCCGTTGCGCGCGCGGGGCCTCGTCGCGAAAACGCGATGGCCTTGGCCGATCGTCGCTACGGCTGCCTTCAAAGCGTGAGGCGTCAGCTCGCGAAGCGTCAGTGCCCGAATTGCCGTAACGCGGGCGCTCGGAACGGCCAGAAGACGCGCCAAAACCGGGGCGGGGAGGTTTGCCGGGGCCGCGTGGCGGGGCGCCACGGCCACCTTGTGGAGGCTTTTTGATCATAGGACGCTGTAACGCATGCCGCCGCATCTGTGTCCAGAACAGCCATACAGCGGCATCACCCTGTTGCACGCCTCAAAGCGCCTCACTATAAGGCGCGCTTCCGATTGGGTGCGATTGATGCGGCTTGCCGATTTGCGGCGGGTCAACATTGAAAGTGCCCAGTTTTCTGACCGGCGTTTTAGTGGAGTTCGTCGAAATCCTGCTTCCGCACTAACCAGCGGAGGGCGCCCCGGACGGGGTGGGGTGGCCGAGTGGTTAATGGCAGCAGACTGTAAATCTGCCCGCGAGAGCGTACATAGGTTCGAATCCTATCCCCACCACCATCGGATCATGCTAGAACCAAATCACGCGGGTGTAGCTCAATGGTAGAGCCGTAGCCTTCCAAGCTAATGACGAGGGTTCGATTCCCTTCACCCGCTCCAGTTTCCAGACAGACTACCCAATTTTCCTCTCAATCAAGCGATCAAAGCGAGACCACCACGATGGCGAAGGCAAAGTTTGAGCGTACGAAGCCGCACTGCAACATTGGCACGATTGGCCACGTTGACCATGGCAAGACGACGTTGACGGCGGCGATTACGATGACGCTGGCGAAG